>Ga0214478_100348_pt1 | contig 27153 bp, 18 predicted proteins | sample M1_20Mar14CPVII9_2_FD_178001 | JGI IMG/M metagenome (GOLD analysis project Ga0214478, IMG submission 178001) | Marine eukaryotic communities from Monterey Bay, California, United States - M1_20Mar14CPVII9sort6BwellD7 | ecosystem: Environmental > Aquatic > Marine > Unclassified | place: USA...
TCGACCTCCACTTTCACCTCCTTTCTTCACTTCATTATATCCCACTCACTAACACCCTCTACCCCTCTACCCGCTAATCACCACAACAACACAGGCCAAGCTCGCGTCTGCTGAGTTCAAGGAACTCTCCGAAACCGACCGTGCCCGTTGGGATCAACTCGCCGCCGAGGATAAGGAACGTTACAACCGTGAGATGGAAACATATGAACCACCCTCTGATTTGGAGGATAGTGATTCCGATTCCGATTCGGATGCACCCAAGAAGAAGAAAAAGAAGAAGGCAAAGAAGGACCCCAACGCTCCCAAGCGTGCCATGACTGCCTACATCCTTTACTCGAATGCAACACGTGCCGATGTCAAGGCACAGAATCCCGAGGCAAAGTTTGGTGATTTGGCTAGGCTTATCTCGGAAAACTTCAAGGCTTTACCCGCCGATGAGCGTGCTTATTGGGATGGAAAGAATGCTGAAGAGAAGGAGAGGTATGCCAAGCAGAAGGCATCGTATGATGCTAATGGTACCTTTTAGATGATGATTTTGTTTAGTTGTTTTGGGGCATTTGTTGAGGGTGGTATTGTTAAAGTGACACAACCTTGTGTCTTTTTCCATGCCTCCGTCATCTTTACCTTTGACGTATTCGAGAGTTATTTTAGCAGGAGTATATTTGTCATTCTAGAGAAGAGAGGGAAAGGTTGTGTCCTCGATCATGAACAAAAGCGAGAGAGACCCTTCCCGTTGTATCGTAACACATATATTTTGTCATACATAGGTCGTGAAGGATATAAAGTTAGTGAATAGAATGACTGTAACATTGATCTCTAGGTTTATTAGACCACGGCTTTATAACTAGTTGGAATGTATTCGTAGCAATTTACAATCTCACGTCTGTTAATTTCGGGCAGAGAGCTACCCTCTAGAAGCCACTAGAGTTGGATTTGGCAAAGACAATTACGAGAGGCACCTCTCCACAAGATTACTTATCCCAGCAGCAGACTAAGGTATTTGATAACAGCATATTGAAGCCCAGCTTTAAGCTTCCCCTATTGAATGTCTCTTCCATCCCGCTCGGCTTGGCACCCAAAGGCCGATCCTTAGGACCTCTTACGATACCACCTTTCGTAAAATGTTCACTTACTTCTGTTTACTGACTGATGTTATGGTTCATGATATCAATATATTATCCTCTATCAAGTATTAGGCATACAGAATAGTTAAATCGAAAGTATTACTGCATAATATCAGTCAGTATGTCCTCCGACGAAGCAGCCGTAGGAGACAATGAAGAGTATAACTCATCATTCGAAGAAGGTGCATCATCAACTTCTGAAGATGAGCAATTCAATAGAACACCACCCTCACCAAATCGTAAACGTCACATCGATGAATTAGCTTCCAATAATGTATTGGCATATTCAATGGATCCATCAATTATTGATCCTAATCTTCATGCAAGTACATTATCATATCAAACAATGGGTGGAGGGTCATGGTACTTCCAACCAAATGATGGATCAAACTTACAACTTGGTAGCGCCTATGGTAGTTTTCCAAGTACTGCCTATGGCGGGTCATCACATCCTAGTCAACAAGATGCTGGTACTTTACCACCCCATTTAGCATATTGGATAAATAATCAAAATCATCGACAAACTAGTGATTTAACAAATAATCAATCCTATTATGATGGTAGTAATCAGGGATTATCATCATTACCCGAGGGTGAAGGACAAAATCCCAACGATCAACAACAACAACAACAGCAGGATTTAACACACTTACTACCCTAAGAACATGTTTACAAGACATATTCAACACGTTGGATTATGTTATTCTACATGTCAATGTTAAACTTATTAAGTGATTGGACGTGTTATTCTGTGGCGCCGATTGCAATGTTAACTACACAGGCATTTGGTGATGTTGATCCCGAATCATTAGTGACAGTATTTTTAGGTGCTAATGCTGTAGCGTCGGCGTTGGAACCAATGGTATTAGGACGATTAGGATTGAGGAGGACTGTATTATTTGGTAGTTTATTATTAATGATTGGTAGTATTGTTAAGAGTGGTGGATTGGGTGCCATGGTTGGTAGTACAAGTAGAGCTAATAGTGGGGAAGACGATGAGGATAATGATGAGACATGGAGATTATACTTTGGTTTCTTCTTAGTTGGGTTAAGTCAGCCATTATATCAATGCACACCGGCCTTATTATCAGCATCATGGTTTCCCGAGAACGAAAGGACAATGGCAACAGGTGTGGCATTAAATTCAAATCAATTAGGTATTGGTTGTGCATTCGTATTCGGTACAATGTTAGTCTCAACTGAGGCTGACATTATCCCATACTTTGGATTATTAAGTTTAATATCAACATTGGCATTTATTGGTACGGCATTACAATTTGATGATGCACCGCCAACTCCGCCTAGTGATACTGCACGTGTTATTAAGGGTGATTTGGAGATTAAGATACCAAAATTTATCCCCTTTATTGGTGGATATGGACAGCGTCGTCAGGGTAGTGTCGCTGGTGGACTAGGAGAAAAGACTTTGTCAACTGCAGATGCCGTGGCTGCCGAGCGTGAGTCTGTGGAGGTTACATTGGCGGAGGCTGAAGAGGTATACAATGAAGTGAAGAAAGGAGGTGAAAGTGGAGGTCGATCATCACTTGTTGAGACTGGACCACCACCGAGGTCACCAGTTCCTTCCAATAATGCACCTTCCCCAACGGAGGATGCCGTGGAATCATCTCCCAAACACAAGAAACAAAAGAGCGATGGCGGTGACTTTCCAGAATCTACAGTACACTTTGCAGATCCTATCCAAACAAAGTCTTCTTCCGCTCATCCACTTCAAGCCCAGCCCAACCATCCATTGGCAGCTGGAGGACCTCAAATGATGATGTCACCCCCTCCTCCACAAGGAGCTGGTGGTGGATACTACCCCGCCTATCCACCTGTCTCACCCGGAATGGAGTACAGTACAACCACACCTGCATTCTACCACGGATATGATCAACAGGGACATTACCATAATGCTTTACTTGAAAATTCCATCTCCTTCTCGGGATATGATGACTATTGGCAAAGCGACGACGAGGGTGCCGAACCTATCATGACACAGATGGATCATCAACTTGATATTGATATTCGTGATGATCAATTGGTTCAGCAGGTTAAGGCATGCTTCCGTAGAAAGGGATTCGTTCACTGTGTCGTTGCATTTACCACCTCTGGTATTATTGTAAACACCCTGAGTACTTTTATGGATTATCTGGTAACATTGAATGGTGCACCTCATTTCTATGTCGGTGTTGTTGGAGGTGCATTCCAAGCGCTCATCATGTGTGCTAGTTTAATCTTTGGTGGATGGACGGATCACTCACGAAAGTATTACTTTGTAATCTTGGCAATGTTGGTAATGGGAGCATTTGCATTATCTATTTGCAATGTAGATCTTGACTCGAATCTTGGAGGAGATTTGAGATGGAATTTACTTGTGGTTGCTGTATTGGCCGGTCCCTTGCAGCCCATTTCGACTGAGTTGGGAGTGGAAGTAGTATATCCACTCAGTGAGAATACAGTTTTGGTCATTCAACAACTCTTCTCCAATCTTTTAAGTGCAGCCTTCATTCCAGTCTTCAAGGCAATGCGCACTGTCGGTACCGTACATAAGATTCCTGGCATGGATAAGGTTCCGGAGTATACCTTTTCATTCTACATGCTCATTATCATTCATGCATGCTCTACTATCTTTTTTGCAACGTTCAATGGGACGTACTTGCGATATGAAGCAGAGGAGGAGAAGAAGGCAAAGAAAGAGGAGGAACGGGCGAAGTTACTCGCCGATTTACACAAGCAACACGGCTATGGAGCCATGAATTGATTAATGAATCTGAATAAACTCGAGAATATGTGTAGAGGATTGTGAATGAACAGATGTGTGTGTAGAGGGCTTACTAAAGCTCAAGATAGAGGGAATAGATGCTAGTGCAGTAATCTAAATGTGTATATATGTTGTTTAGGCCAGTACAGCCTCATTCGATACCTTAGACTGATCCTTTTGTTCTCCGCCTTGCTGCTCAACTTTACCCTCATCCGACACTGCATGCTTCTCTCCAGGTTGAGGTTGAACATCTACTGACATTTCTTCTTCCTTACACTCAAGCTCCAATGCCAAAAATTCCTCATTCAATTCATCTTCGTCAATTGCATTCTCTGGAATGACGGCTTCACTTCCAAGATCAACCATCTCATCCATCTCTTCTCTAATACCCTCAAACAACTCCTCAACACTCTCATTATCGATACCACTCGATTGACGAACATCTTGTAATGCAGTCTTGAGGAGCTTATAGCTTTGTACAACCTGCACATCCGCCTTTGATCGTTCTAGTCGTAACTCGCTTGCGTCTAGATTTGCTAGTAATAAAGAGCACCTGTCCAATTCTTCAAGTGCTGTCTTTCGACGGCGCATGTGTACCATTGCCAGCTTTGTCATTTTATTTCGTTGTGCCCTCACTGCATTCTGTTTGGCTACATTGGCAGTTTGTTCAAGACGAGTAATTCTAGCTTGTATTGTCATCTTCGTGACATGAATTTGAAACAGGGCGTGATCAGATTCACTCAATTCAAAGTCTGATGGAATTCCTCTTGGAAATATTGTGATAATGTCCCTCTCAATGATTGCATAGTTGGATTTGGTCAGTATTAGTTCAATAAGATGTACCTCTCTTTCAGATACATTTGATAGAATCGTTCCTATTCGTTTGAGCTTTTCTCTTGCGTGGCTGATTGATGAGGCAATACTTTGATCCTTTATATAATGACTTCCAGCTTGCCGACAAAATGAACCAAGGGAACATGTACCAAAACCATCCCTGTACAGCATTACTCGTTCCACATCCCCATGACTTCCACCCAAAGTAAAGAATTCATCAGTACCACTGTTTGATGTTTGCTGTTGAGAAAAGACCAAGAGATTCTCACAGGTACTTGCAACAACAGCAACACTTATCACTTGGCTAGTGCTGGAAAGGGTATCATCTCTCATGGCCGTTAGTGCAGTACCCTCCAATCTCTTCCTAGTCAATACATTATCATCAATTTCTCCACTTTGTAATGTTGATGGTGGGATTATATCATTAGCCAACACATTCTTCAGAGAGTCGGTAACATCATCTAAATCATCTCCATCTTCATTCTGATCAAAATTAGTTGTTGGTATACCAGAATCATCACCCATTATATAGTTTATACCACTTGATACTTTTTGAGCAATTGCTTTTGGATAATGTAACCACCCCCTGCTTGATGAAGAGGTATTGGTATTGGTTTGTATCTGATTAGAGGTTGCTGCTAAAGACATATTTTTCGATTTTAAAAGTGCACTTGATACTATCTTGGCTGTAGTTTCTAGTTGGCTATCAGATGCTGATATCAAACCTGATGTTCCTATGTAATATATAATTCTATATCCACCAATACTATTACCACTACTGTTAATGATAGTACCATCTGATGTAATGAAGGCACAATTTTTTTCATTATCAGTAATATACTTTTTCACAATGTCCAGATTGTATGTGATATTGCTGTTATTTTCATCATCTAACAAAGTAGATATAGATTCAGTATATACAACATCAACAGACGATTGGAATACACCATGCTTCAAACAGGTTAGTGTATGTGCCTCTATCCAAAAAGTAAGGTGCATGTGATGTGAATTATTTTTTGAAGCTGAGGTATCATTGCAATCATCTTTGAGGTAAAAGGATGGCGCCGCTACTTCTCCATCTTCAGCAATATTATCACCCCTGATTTCCTCGATAATTAGAGGATATAGAGGCACTTTAGATGTCGGATCAAGCAAGCTCATCATACATCGTAACATAAGCGCAAAGACATTTTGTATTGTTTCGTACTCAAAAGATACAGTACGATATGTATTTTACAATCATACTTTTTGCACACATCTAAAATAATTTCTCTCCAGTGATACAAATAAGCCCTCGAAAGACGGCGGCATTATATCCATATCATTACTACTGCAAGTTCATAGCTCCTGATATATCGACTGATATCCTTCCGGTATTCTCTGATCAGTTTCCATACCAAGATTATAAGGAGTATAATTCAAAAGTAGATTCATTTTTCAACACAAAATTACAGAGTGTAATATCATGGCGGCCAACTCACCAGCCCTATCATCAAGCGTACCACTTGGATCATGTACAGGTATTCCCATTACATTACATTGGAGTTTCTTCTTACTACTGGCATTAGAATTAGTCAATGCACTCGTTAAATACGTATCAAAATATCCAACCTATATATTATTCGTCGTGGTATTGTATGGACCTATACTCTTCCTAACAATACTTGCACACGAATTTGGGCATGCACTTACGACGAAGAAGTTAGGTGGTAGTGTTGGTGGTATTGTACTATGGCCACTTGGAGGATTTGCAATCTGTGGCCCAACAGAGGGATTGAGTGGTGATTTGAAAGTATCTCTCGCAGGACCTCTTACCCACATTCCAATGGCATTTCTTTGGTGGTGTTTGTATGTTGGTGTTTCAGAAGATGAAAGTGGATTGTGGCCTAGTATGACAATCTACTTAGATGTTCTTTCAAATAGTGCTGCTGGGTGAGTATATTATGTTGTATTGCATTATATATTTGAGTTACAATTTACAATGCATATCCTGACTCTTTATTCCATCACATAGATTCTTTGAAATGTTGGCAGCACAGGCACTTTATTTGAATATCATGCTGTTCTGCTTTAACCTCTTCATTCCAGCATATCCGTTGGATGGCGGAAGAGTATATGCGTCATGTCTCATGTTATATGGAAAGCTCAAACCTGATGCAGCAGCAAAATGTACAGCACTGACGGCCATGTTGATTGCAGGCGGTATGGTCATCTACTCAATCATTGGGTTCTTCTCTCCAATTGCAACTAGTAGTTTACTAATCGGGCTTATTGGCATCTTTGTATTTTATCAGTCATATGAACTCTGGATATTGATAAAGAACGACGGATTAGCTACACACCCTATATTTGGTAGGGATTGTTACAAACAAACAACGAGCACAACTGGAGGAGAGGAAGTCCCAGCCACGACAGATGAGGCAGTTATGGCATAAAAGAGAGATACGAAACAAATCAATAGAATGAAATTGAATACAAACACAAACTTGAGCTAGTTTTGGGCGTTATTTGCCAGTGTAGATATTCGTGAACAATGAGTAAGATAATACTGTATATATTAAGTCGTTACTTTAGATCTTCTTAACTTCTTTCTGGCCAAGCACTAGGAGGCAGTCCAAATTGCAACAGCAGATGTAGGGCAGATCCGTTCTTTGTAACATCATTGACCATTCGAGGAGCTAAAGTGTAATCTCTTGTCACTTCTTCTCCTTCATCAATGTCTCTAGTTGCCACCAGCAACACCTCATCGCCAATCGATACCAGTTTACAATTCCCATCTAATGAGTGAGATAAACGTTCATGTAATGGTACAATAGCACTGACACTATCTCCACATTCAAGTTGAAGATTAGTTGCTCTCGATAGTACTCTGTCAAGAGTATCAGCAACGTCCCAGCACCTCTTATCCCTCACTGTACCCTTAGCCTTTCGTTCTGTATAGTTCAATACTAACTCCTGAAGTGCATCTCTCATACTTCTGTATGTGAATCCTCTAGCAGTTAGAGCAGCTAAAGCATCTTCTCCTTCTTCATCATCATCTTCTTCTTCTTCTTCACTTTTGCAATTGGTTAACAATTCTAACCCCATCGACGCTTTGAAGATACCTGGATGGCTCGGCATACGGAACTTAGCAAAGCAAGGGCAGAGGTAGGTGGCAGAGTTTAGGAGTCGAAAGAAACAGTTCAAACGCATCTTATGACACTTCAGCAAACCAAACAACATGCATAACTCACTTTTGCAAAAACGTTCTTATCGTTATCACTGCCAGTTGCTAATAATGTCCCTACAATATCTTCCGAGATATCAGAACCTAAGTCATCAGTACTTCCCCAGCCTCCTTTTTCCCATGAACTAATCCACTGCTGTTTAACTTTAATTGCAGTACTCATATTACCGTCAACAGGAGGGAGTAAAGTTGTAAGTGTTGCAGCTGTTAGTTCCGTTGTCCAAGTTATATTCCTAGCATTTGATATAGCATCAATAGCCTCGATTGGCGTACTATCAACTGACGTAGAAATTATCAGATCACTATGTATTCTGGCTAGCACCTCTAATGCCACCGTAGGAGACGTAGTTTTGACACCACCCTTTCCTCGCTGTTCAGGTGTAGGATCTGATATGGTAATCTTATCATTGATTGTGATATGATCATATATTGTATTGGTGGTTGTTGTAGATGTATCAGATTTCTCTGACGAGTGTAGGATGAAAATTTGATTGTTGGTACTTTTTGTTTGTGGCAAAACAAAGCCATCGGCGAAAGCCACCACCAAACATGCCAAAACTATGAGATTGTAACTAGTAATTACCGCCATTCTCTTCATATGAGCTTATATTATATCGTTATATCGTACACCGCTGTAATCTGATGAATCATCAACCCCCGACGACAAAAAAATATTCTCCACTATTTCCTGCGGAATGATCTTTAGCGATACAACGACTACTGACTAGTATGCTGCCTAGCTGCATTATGTGGTGGAGTAGATTGCAATAGGGTGGCGCAAGAGTAGTATAATAATATCAAGGAACAGCGGCGTCATGTTGTTCACTTCTAGATCACTTTCGATAGCTTTCTTCATCTTCAGTTTATATGTCCATTCCATATTCAAGAAGAGCACAACTTATGCTCTTTCAATTGAACATCAAACAAAGAAGCATCAATCCATCAACAACATAAATAATTCTCCCCAAACATATACACGTCGTGATATCGTTGATCAAATAAAACGTGCGTCTACTATTGCAACAGCTACTGCTATCTCATCATCAATACCATCAACATCATATGCAGCAATATCGGAAGGATTAGCAAGCAAATTATCAAAAAGAGATGCCGCTGCATTGAAGAATAGCGTATTCAATATCCCACCAGGACCGCAGGTTTATCCAGACTTTATGCGGGGTAACTTTGATGTTACAATGAAGTTCAGGGGATTTGTATTTCCATCTACTACCATACCCAAAGGTGAGGAGACTGTGCTGATTGATGTATGTATTGTCAGAGGAGATGATATGATATGTATGATGTATTTGTATCTCATACTCAGCTATACTATTGCTTTTTCATTCATATATATAGACAAGGTAGTTGCCAATGTTGATATACCAGGATTTCAGAAGTTGTCAATAGCACAAGTTGGGGATGTCGGCAAAGAAACAACAAACTATCAAATGAATATAGATTCATCAACTGGGCTAGAAGATCGAAAAGTATCAATATCTACATCAATCAATGCTCATCTTGGATATGAGGCAGTAAGAGAGATTGAATATAACGTTAAAGACAATCCAAATAGACTCAGTATCGATTTCATACCACAACGAACACGAAATGCTAATAGAATTGAACTATTCTATAATGGAAGAGAATCGGAGTTAGTACCATCATCACAAAGTGCTAGTGGTCAAACAGTCTTTGTCTGCTCAGAGTATATAAGACAAGTCACCTTTGGTCTGTCTCAGGAGTTTGGAGTTGCAAGACAAGTAGTAGGAAACTATGCACACTTTTGGACATGGAAAGGAGGCAGTGACGATTCATCAACAGTGACTGGGAACTTATTAACAGCGGCATTTCTTAATCCTCAAGATCCAATGTTTTTCAATGAGCCGAGCAAACCAGTCGTTGTTTATTCTCATGATCTTATTGCTAAGCGGATGTAACAGTGATGGATGGTTATTGCAGAAAAGAGATATAGAACTAAGGGGATACCGTATCTTTGAGATAGTGGCTAAACTTAAAGACATTCGGAAAGCTCCATTAAAAACTGATTTAGCGGGTACATCAATAGTATACCGATAGCTATATTTCAATACCTACCAATCATTGCTTAATTGAAATTGGGCACTTGTTGATTGAATGGCCTTGATTGAAGGGGGGTTAATCTAGAGATATATAATCATAGTTCACAACTCACAACTGAAAGTCACTTTGAGAACTCATTGGGATACTGAATCTAAATGCTTCCATCAAAAAGATAAAAATAAAAACTGCACGGCGACCACCTAAGTCAATTCAATATAGTAGCTCTCGGGCTACTACTACAATAAGATTGATTGATGTACACAGTTGAAGGGTTGGATGATATTCTGCGTCAGGATTATCTATCTTTTGCATGCAAATATCATAGACTAATATTATTTACTTCACTGTAAAGAGAGGACTAATCATTGCAATAGCCCAATACTCCTGACACATCAAATTATATTATGAAGGAACATATAAATACAACTCCAAATGACAAGTAAACCATTAGTTACTAACCCATCTAATATAATATCAACCAACGAAAACGACGAGGATATAGGCAGTGAAGGAAGATACCACTTGCCATTGCATATCACTCACAAGTCAAAGGTTGACAATATTATTATCATGCCAGATGATGAAAGACCTCCAAGGAGACGGGGTGAAAATACGACAGATTCAACTCTGTTCTCATCTGCAGCCTCGGCCATTTGGCCAACATATAGATCAGCTAAGAACAGGAGAAACACCTCATCTCAACAAAAGAAGAAGAAAGATAAAAGACGACTTCATGTAAATTTGAATAAAGTAGCCCTACCCAATATCCTCAAGTTAAGTTCATCAAGAAGAGATGCACAATCTGAAATACAGCTCCGTAAGAAGGTTAAACGATCCGCGGAGAGGGGTGATTGGGATGCAGTACAGAAATTAATTACAGGATATCATTTCTCGGATACCCCCGTTAGTTATAAAAAGGGTAATAATACTCCACCTCAAATACAAGAAGAGACCACACCACAAGCAGCAGCGGTAGATGGTAGTGCTACATCACGTAGACCATCATACGGCGGTTCACGTGAGCAGCGACGGTCCTTTACGGGATCTTTTACGGGAGGAGAATCTGCAGCAGCCGCGGCTGTTATCCAAGCGTCTATGTTTGAAGAATCAAGTGATGATAAACCACCACAACATGAGGCATTAGATGATGCTCCTTGTCCGTCTGTTATGGATAGACCTGATATTGGGGAGAATATATTACATGATGTATGTCAATATCATCCCCCGTTAGCTGTTATAGAAAGTTTACTTGCTTGTTTAAAACACCGGAAGGGATTGTGCATCGGTACAGATGGTGATGGCTGCACTCCGTTGCATTTAGCTGTGTGTTCGGGGAGTAAGCCTGAGGTTATAGATGCACTAATCCGCGCTGATCCTGCACCGGCGTCGATGGGCGATTTTGCAAATAGAAGCCCATTGCATTTAGCCATGAGATATCTCGTTAATATTGGTAAGGACGAGCCACAGCATTATTGTCAGCACAGTAGAAATCATCATGTACATATACAAGAAGAGACAAGGCCCCCACAAGACGCGGAAAAAGAGACTTATCAAATCGTCCTCATCCTCAAGGATGCCATGATGACATATCCAGGTAAAATTGATTTCAAGGATGAGGATAAGTCGGGATATTCCCCGCTAGATTATGCCATTGAGGGGAATATGACCAACAAGGCCCTCATTCAAAAACTTGTCCGAAGAAGGGCAATCATCAATACCCGACGTTCGGTATCCAAACAGAATTCATCTCGTGTGAAAAGATCGTCTGGCTCGTGCGGAAGATCTGTATTGACCTACTCAAGTAATACCGAGGCACAAGATATTAATGTGCTGCATCAACTCGAACAAGATGATATCGAGGCACGTCGACTTAGATTGAGAAAGATGAAGTCTAAATCTGAGAAGGTATCAGAAGATGAAGGTGAATTGTTCGATATATTTGGTATCGATCCAGCACAACGCTCAAAAGGAGAAGTAGCAGATTTAAGTCCATGTATACCTCAAGAATCAAGCGCTGTACCTCAGGAACAAGGAGGAGATACCACGTCAATACTATCCCCCGATCAAGAGTTGCCTCCCCAAGAGTTGAATGATAGTGCCATATACAACAAGCACCTACAAGCGTACATGGAAGACTACATGGATGGATATGGATTTGAGGAAGATCTTCTGCAGAACCCGTCCGAATCATCCTTTGACATATTTCAAGATCCCGAACTTGTTGCTGATGCCCAGAAGACTATCGATGAATATCATGGGAGAAGAAATGTTAATGATTTCAATGAAGCTCAAGTTTTATTGAATGGAGAGATACGACTGCCAAATGAAATTGGATTTCTAGCTACCCTGGACGATGAGTGTGTTTCAGTTGTCTCAGAGGTCACTGTCCCAGATCCGATAGGGCGCCGCAGAAGTCGGGCAGATAGCTTTTCAAGTTTCGCTTCGAGCAAATATTCCTCGAGTAAATATTAATTAGGGAGAAGAAATAATTTGATTTGAATTTGATACTTGGTATGTGTTGACCATTCAACTTAAATTAACAACATCAAATTTCTTTAGGGATAATGCTTATCTTCATTAGTGCCGAATATTGAAATTTCCTCTATATATTATATGCAGGTATTTCTACTCACGGCTCTTGCAAGTTCAAGTATTATTAACACGTAAATTTAGACTTATCAATAAGTACAAATGAATACACATATTAACTCTTCTTTTACACTCGACGCGGTCTGTCACTTTGTATATCTTCATCTTCCTCGCCTCCCCCAAACTCTTCATCAACATCCCCCAAACTTCCCACTTCTGCTATTGGCGGTCGCTGATCTGGTGGTAACATTTCCATTTCGTCTTGATGACGCTCAGCTTCTAGTATAAGACGGGCCTCCTCCTCTATCCGTGCCTCCTCTAAATAATAAGATTCTCTCTTCCCCTGGCTATCCACCTCACCGACTTCTGATAACCTCTTTTCTTCCTCCTCCTTCTCAAGCCGCTTTGCTTCCGCTTTAGCCGCTAGTGCCTCTGGGGTATATTCCGATAGTGACGTTACCCCATTCACGGTATTTATATCATCTGATTCTAAGTACTGCTGGGGATTTTTACTATTCCCCACGGAGTAGTACATTGCAGACTGTCGTCTACGTTCATCCTCTTCTCTTTGTGCCATTCTCTTCTGTTCTAGCGTCATCATTATTCCATGTATTGGATGTGATTCATTATGCAATGTTAACCATAGTAGGCGTTTAAATGTTGCATCCGGATTACGAGATTTAGATCTCAAATATCTTGGACGTAGGTAAACAATACAATTGAAAAATCCCTGAAGTGGAAAGAATATTGCCATTAATACCAGGAGGACGAAGCTATTAGTTCCCGTTACAATGTTGTAAATCCGGGTAATCTAAGGATTCAAATATTATAATTATAAGAGGCAGGGGCGAGGGGGCAAAATGAGAAATTGAGTGCACATCATATGTGCACCATCACAAATTATAACAAACCTCGTGCACAACCCACACAAACACATCAATTAAACAAACAAAACTTACCGTAGTAAATATCCATGTCAAGTATAAACCACCAACATATAAAGCAGCCTGAATAGCAACCTTCTTACTCTTGGAACTTCCTTGACTTCGTGCCCTTTCCTGTCTCTTCACCATTCGATATATCGAATACATACCACCGGTAACAAATAAAATGGCACTCCATATAATGGCGTAATGTACCCATCGAAAGATATTCGAATGCTCGCCTCGAGTACATGTCCCATCATCTGCTGAACAACTCTTTGGATATTGTGCAATCCAACATAACCATCCGGAATTATTATATAATGTGAAAGGTATACCCAAGATTGATATTAATAATGCAATACATATGGGTAACAAGTGCATATATGGCTCTGCCTTCTTTTTTATATTCTGTTCTGGCCATTGCATCCTGATAACTAATACGTAATATAAGCACAGTGAGGCATTATATAATGGTGTTGCCATATTACCTAACTCGTTGAAAAATCCTTGTGCAGTACATGTTTGTGTTGTGCCACTGGCATACATTACTCCCGGTGTACCTGTAGGACTTGGCCATGTTGATAATATATTTACAACTGATGCAATCATATCTGAACACGATAGGCCAAGCATTAATCTGTGATAGACACGATGTTTTGTTTTTTTGTGTAGTATGACATCTTGAAATATGTATGTTGATCCAATTAATGATATGGCGCCTGTACATTTTGGTAATATTGCCAACGTTTCCCAATGCATTCTATACTACTTCCCGACCTCTCTATTTTGTGATGTTTTTGTGATATACCAATCCTATAAACACTGTTCTAGCTTCTAGCGTTAATCGCTACAATACCCAAATAGATTCGCTCACGACGGTATTACAATTGCAATATCACTCTCTCAAAGCTCGAGATGATTTGCCAACCCTCCCAGTATTCCCCTTCTAATGTAAGGTTGATCGCAATGATTGCAAATTATTATGTGTATCAACTTCAGTTTCAATTATAATATGTTGTTGATAGATGTAAGATCCCTCCTCGCTCGGTCTCAATGCGCCGACGACTCCAGTTTCTTCTTTATTTACCTTCTCCTACTATCCTCGACGATTTGCAACCCTTTCCTTTCACACTGCTCCTAGAGAGATAGACACCAACTATTGCAAATTGCAAGTTTACCATGACACTGGACACGAGAGGTTCTCATGTCACATCTCTCAACCAATCAATCGAGAGACAAATCAAATCGTGATAGCTTGAGATATTCTATTGCGGTGAGGATGGGTAGATGGGGTCTTCCTCTCTAGCAGTAGTCTATTCGGCTGTCGGTATAATTGTTGCAACAATCATTTCGCAAGTATCTTCATTTTCTCCACATAATTTATTAACTGCGACTCAATTACAAGTTTTTACTGCAATGGATAAACGCCGTCGAATAACTAAAGGTGCAGGCATAGTAAAGCTTGCCGAAACAACTACATCATCCACAACAAAACAACCATATCAAAAACAACAACATAGTTCAGGTAGACGATGGAAGGCACGACGTAAGCATGAGGTATTCTTACCATCACCATCACGAGACATAACTCAACAGGAAGAGGATGCATTGATAAAACAATTGACTTATTTACCTCCCAATGTCTGTTGTGTCTCTGCATATACTGGCAGTAATGTTAATAGTAAGAGTAATGTTGATTCGTCAAAAGATATAGATACTTCTGATACCGGTGTTGGAAGACCGATTGCCATCAAATCCTATCCATTAGTTATGCAGCTCGCCAATAATAATATCAATAACTCTGATGAACAACAAGCATCAAACGATGATACAGAACCAAAAGAAGAAGAGGACATAAATTCACGCTATACAAATTGCAGTAGTATAACACCCTTCCCAACAATGTATTGGTTAACATGTCCCCACATCTCAAAAGCAATATCCGAATTAGAACGTAATGGATATGTAAAAATATTTGAAGAACGTATATTAAACAATGTCGAATTAACTAATATTTGGTATAATGTACATGAAGAGTATGCCATTGAACGTTGGAATTTATTAACTTTAGAAGATCAAGAATATTTAAGTAAAGAACGTAGTAGTATGAAGGATATATTACAATATAGTGGTGTCGCCGGTACAGATCATAAAGGAGTAAGAGCACAGAATGCAGATAGAACTAGTTTTGTACCAAGTGTGAAATGTTTACATAGTCATTATGCACATTATAGAAGTCAAGATGATACCGAGGGGAGTAAAGCAGTGATTAATATGGTTGGGAAGTGGACTCATGAGTTGTTGATTGAACAATTCCCTGATTTGGTAGTTTAAATATAAGTTAGAGAAGTAACAGTGTGCTATAATAAGTTAGCAAGATGACTTTATTTCTTTGTCTTCTTTTTACTTGGCTTCTTCGCCTCTCCTCCTGCTGCTGCTCGTTTCTTTGACGCGGTAGGCTTTGGCGGTGCCTCATCTCGATCAAATACCATCTTCACAATTCGTACCTCATCACCAACTAAATCAGTATCTTCATACAAGATATCATCATTACCAGTCTCTTCACCTTCAAGTGGTTCCCAACAAGAAATTGCAGAATATCCCTCTAAATTAAACTTACTCACATCATCTAATGAAGTTGCATCATTTTCGGATAGGAATCGTGCCATTAATCCTCTTGCTCTTTTGGCATGTACTGATAACACTCGACCTTTGTGCTTGAATATACAATTTAAGAATATAGACCCTTTTGGTAATGACGCTGGGTCAATGGATGATGAATACTCATCACTGGCTAGGTTGACAAGGATTGGTCCATCTTCCTTCTTGCTCTTGGAAACATTCTTTTTCAACTCTTTACCGAGAAAGGTAGTTACCGAATCCTTCCAATATGTAGATAACTTCTCTTTGTCAAATAATTTGATACCCATTTCTAATCTATATGGTTTCATTGATTGTAATGATGGCAGTACGCCATATACTGGATCTAATATAAATAAATGACTTGCCATGTGTGACAATGTTGATTTGGTACATGTTGCTGGATCCAAACCTTTAAAGGCAGGTCCCGAGAAGGTAAATGCTGCTGGCTTGATATCATTATCATCCTTAACTGTATTAAAATCTTTCCAATAACCAAGAGACACCTTGGATAATGAATCCGATATACCCAATAGTGTTTTAAGTTGAGATCCTGACTTCTTCTTCATTTCTTTACTGATTGATTTTGTTTTGTTCATGTCACAACATGTATCAGCATATTGTTTACTAATGTTTGCAATTGTAGTTGCATCTACACCATCTTGGGTGTAGTCATCTTCTCGTTGATCTAATGGTCTCAAGTCCATTGTTTTAGCTGGCGAGAGTACCATTATTACACCATTTTTATGATTTGTCATTGTTAATGTTGTTGTTGTTGATATCCTCCTAGATATCGCCCGTCGTGTATCGAATTTCGTACCTTGAATTGCAAAAGGTATTGTTGTTGTTGATATCGCCCGACGTGTCCCAAATTTTGTACCTTGAATTGCAAATGATACAACCCTATTCATTAACAGTATAAGGAGCAAACTATAGTTGACTACTGTGGCTTTCATACGCCGATTATTGGATGGTAGATAATAAGGTGCATAATAATCTCATTTTTAAGCAATCCGTACGATCCTTCGTTCCCGTACTTAAGAGCATCGAGTACGAATTATCATTTATCGGAGAAATAAACTCGTGAAAGATGACGATCATCAATTGCGCATTTATTTAGAGGCATTAATATTTACAATCTAGGCACAATATCCTCTGATATTTGAAGAGCATCATGATGAGTATTGTCATTAGCAACACACGGCGGCGGCGTCTCGGAGTAGGCATAACATTATCAATTCTCTCAATATCTTTCATGTTTTGGTTAGGTGGTGATGGACGTAGTAATTATCTTCTTACTCCTACACAAGAGAATCATGGTCGTAAACTATCTATCGAGGAGATACAGTGAGTAATATTGTATATGTTTATATGCATAGCTTATCGTGTATCTTATTTGCACATTTTATGCACGGTATCACAATTTGCTCACATCTTGTGCATTATACTATTGCAATCTATCTTATCCGTCCATATCTTATGCACAAAATTTGCTCACATCTTATGCACAAATACACAGCCGCCGTCTACACAATGAAGAGATGGACGAGGACATAGACAAACTAATCAATCATTATAACAAATTTGAAAAAGCACGTGTATTACGATTCTTCAACCTACGTGACAAACTCCGTAGACAACGTCAACGTCGTCAAAAACGTAAAGAACGACGCTTAGCATTACTTAAATTCCGTGATCCAAAGTCATCACATATCCGAACAGGCACTAAGAATGAAATTGATCATGATAACTTGGCTGAACAAACATTACGTCATCAAGCATCATTAATTAATTTAGCAGATGAATCAATTGAAGAAGGATATACTGCTTTCAGAGTATTTGATCGTCACGAAAGGGGACATGTTGAGCAAACGAATAATGAATTATTCACTCCGTCGAAGATTCGTATTGAAATACTCAATCCAAATCCAAATAATCGATATTCAGTAACAATCGAAGCAACGAACAAGTATACAGGAACTGCAAAGTTGATTAATCGACAGTCGGCAGTGGGATCTTTGATTTATGCTTGGGTACCAATCTTCCCGGGAGCATACACTATTCATGTACATGAGATTGATCAAGAGTTTTCACATACTACACCATTAGTAACACCCGGTGAATATCCCATTTATATTAATGAAGGATCGGCAGCACAAGGCATAGGTGTTAGTATGTTACAAGATCGTATCGAAAACATGCCACCATGTCAATCAATTCAGAACAATGTACAGCTATTCTCGAATTGGGATGGTGATTGGTTGGGTCCTGACTTTCAATTACCTGATAGTGTACGTACTGGATGGAGTTTCCTACCTAGTAGTGAAACAATGGGATGTAAGTTGGAAACATTTAATTATGATGAGATACAAAGTATACCCGAAAAGAAGAAGATATTGATATTGGGTAGAAGTGTAGAACGCGGAGTCTTCTTAAGTTTAGTTGATATGATGTTAGATCGACAAGAAGGCAAGTACATTAACAAGTCTACAATTGGCAAGTGTTGGGGACGTGCATCAGTGAAGAAGAACAATCTTGAGGTTATGTATCAAGACTTTCGAGTTACTGAATTCGAAGACCCGACTGAAGAGGCATTCATTGAATGTCATAATGAAAAGTTAGTAAAGGAACCGGGCTCAAGCTTCATTCATAATGCTTCTGCTGTTTGGCAAGAGATATTTACACAAGATGCAAGTGAATGGCCAAATGTGATCTTCATGGTGACTGGATTAGGTGCTGCACGATTTCGATTTGAACATCATGTGATACCCTTTGTGCAAAGCTTACCACCGACTTGGGATGGTACCTTGTTTCTTGGTGATATGGAGTTCTCAGGACGAACTGCTGGGCTTATGTCCTCCTCAAGATATGAATACTATTTACAAGAGATTAGTAATCTTGTTACTTCATTGAATGATAATCGAGTACGATGGATCGATGGTCCCGGTGTATCCAAGGAACAACGTATGTATAGTCAAAAGGGACCAGACTTCGTAGGTCGGTCACAACACTTTCATCATTCCTGTATGGAAATTGATGAAGAAGATCCTACCAAGGCAATGGCAGTCTGTTCGAATGTGACTGAAATGGTGGGTAATCTACTCTTAGGTCATGCACTCGGTCCAAAAGATCAGTTCTTGCAACATGCTGAACAAGTTAAGAATAACTTTCATGACTTTACACCCAACAAGTCGCCGTCTCAGTTGACATGGTGCCATGCTTGCCCGAAGTGTATGATACCAATGCATTTGACGCCATACCCAAATATGGAATGTGTTGAGGGGCCGCTAACGGCTAAGGAAGATTATGATTGTTCAGCTTTACGATTTGACGGAGTATCGAAAGATATTGTTCAGGGCATGTGTCCAGCAGATTGTCTTGAACAGCCATTCAGTGATTCATTTGGTAGTGAAACTGATATGGTCTATGTGAGACAATGTCCTCTTAATCAGTAGAGTGTAGAATGAAGTAGTAATGTTGTCGGGACAAACTAGTATTAAATGGAGGTAACTTAATGAATAGTTGTAGAGTATCCTTATGTACATGTCTAATCAGGAATAACATTTGCTTATATCTTTAACACTCCTACTTGATCCCTGAGTAGACTTAAGCCTTCTTCCCATCCCGACACCCCCTTCCCAACTAATTATACATCAGCTTAGTTGTAGTCCCCACTCTCAGCATAATCCTCATACGCATCACTACGGAGGAAGTTGGCAATAAGCTTGATGTCCTTTTTATCATAATCGTCAAAGAAGTTATCCAAGACTTTGGTCTCATCTTCGTCACAGTTGTTGTGCACATGGCAGTAATGCTGGTAGGCATCATAAGTTTTATGGCTGACATGAACAGAATGAGGTTGGTGGGCATTCTTCCAATGATCGTAGTCATCCTCAACTTGCCTGCTGTTTTCATAATGATGACCACCAGAATGATGACCACCAGAATGAGGACCACAATTTCCAATGCAGGTTGGGCCATCGATGGTACGGCCATGAACGTGTACGTGTTGGCCTGGACCTGGATTATAATGATTACGATAGTAGCCACGACCATGGTGGCCATGACGAGCAACATACTCCTCGTCTTCGGAGGTGACGCCATGACGAAGACGACGCTGTATGTATCGTATTGCAAGAGAGAAGGATCATCGTCGATTGAGCATATGAGCATAAGATATGATCACATGATGTGAGCATAAGATATAATGAACATATGATATGAACATATGATATGAGCACAATTACAACGTCCACGAAGAAGATTACGATTAACATATATAATACAAACTCACCTGTCCATCGGCGGCAACAACACCCGAGGAGGCGGCGATGATAATAGCGGCGGATGATAATACTAGTTTCATTGTTGTTGAATTGTGTGATATCGACGATAGTGGATATGGATATAGATTTTATGAGGAGGAGAATCTAAACAAAGCAGAGAAGTTGAACTATGGCAGTGGAGTTAAAGTACAAATGAAACATGACAGATGGAGATAGGAAACCAAATGGACGTGTGTGGTATAATCATTATCCATCGAGGGGGGGATATTGGTAATAGACTTACTCTCATTTTTTTCTCAATCAAACCGTCAAACCTCAAACGCGTGTTCTGCCCTGCCCCCTATGATGCTCCCGGGCATATTGAATATTGCCGAATATAAATACTTTATGTCCAAATTTACAATAGCCATTAGTGTGACATTGAGTGGTGAAAGTTGACGGGCAAATATGAGGGCTGCGCTAAAAAAAGCGACTAAAGGGCTCATTCTACATTCTACAATGGCCGGCGCTGATTGTTGAGAGAGGACAAACAATGGCAAGAAGTAGTGGCATCGTCCTAGGATAGAGTATATATTATTATTATTATAGTATTAAACAGAGAAACAGTGGATTTATTTTTTATTGCAGTAAAAACAGCTATAACAATGGCGCCATCCAAGAAAAGAGCCTACATAATAATATTAGCATCAACTGCATTAGTATTATTTAACACGATCTCTACTACTATTGCAGCCAATGATAATGATATAGGTAGTGAATCGTCCTCGCTACGTCGGTTGCAAAGAGAGGGTTATAATAGTAATAAGAGGGATATAAATGATATAGTAGCAGATAAAACTATGGTGGGCAATAAGAATAGATTATTGCGTCAAGTTGGTTCACAAAATACCAATGAAGTTCAAAGTATACTCTCAGAAGAGGAGAGCAGTACTCCAAACAATAACAATCATCGACAATTAGGATTTTCGGATTGGTATCAAAAATTTATTGGCGGTGGTGACGAACCAACAACGCCATCGCCTCAAACACCATCTCCGTCATTAACAACATTTAATGATCAGACATCACCACCCGATGTGCCATTGCCTACCAATCCTCCTGTTGTGCAGTCAACACCAGCTCCAAGTAGTAGTGGCTCAACAGATACATTAAATGATGCAATGTCTCCCCCACCGACATTACAAATGGTACAAAATTCAGCAGGTACATTATCACCCACTACGTCTAATCCAACACCCATGCCTTCTTCCCTTTCCCCATCACTTCCTCCAACACCCAGCCCAACCAAGACAGTAACAACAGAGCCAACACCACAAATAGCAGCCAAAACAACATCTATCAACACACCACGTCCAACACGTAAGATATATTCACCAGGCGTGCGTAATCGACCGACACGTGATCCCACCCCGTTGCCTACTCCACAAGAAGTACCAGGTAGTACGGAGGAGCCTACGGGAGAGCCTACGAAAGAGATTGTGGATAATAGCGGTGGCGGCGGTGGTAGTGCAGGTGATGATGAGACGGAAAGTCCAACTGTTGAAACTTCGGTACGTTTATTTCTTCCCATTGGTTTGCATGATGCCTTCCACAATGTTGCTAACCCTTAATCTCTCCCCCCCCTCTCATATCCTCTCCCTCGTTTAAATGACCAAACACAGATACCAACCTATTCTCCATCCTTAAGTCCTGTTAAATCGGATGGTGGCACTATTACATCAAGTCCTCAAGGTCAGGTGGTCACGACATCATCATCACCAACAAAAGATCCCAATAGCCGTCATTATCCCAAGTTAAATGCCGACGGTACCACATCCTGCGTCGAAGATGCCGCCTACCCCTCATTCTACGGATCTAACATGTTATTCAACACCCATGAGGCATGTTGTTTAGCCTATCCCGATGCCTGTCCACGCTATTCGCATTGCGCTTCTGGCACACAAGGTACTGATGCCTATTGGTATCCACATTCCAATATTAATGATGGTTCGACATACTGTGCGTCTGACAATAACTACCCTTCAGATTATTATACCGATATGTCATTATGTATGACATTCCTATTTACAAGTGAAGAAATATGTTGTGAGAAGTACCCTGAAGCATGTATGGAACCAAATAATGACGACGCTGGACTAGGTCCCAAGTGGTATCCTGATTTAAATAATGCCAATTATGAAGGACGATTAAATTGTATCTACGGATCTGACTATCCATGGTATATGACTACACCTGACTACATGTCAACACATTTATTTTATTCAGAATGGGAATGTTGTAATCATATGAAAGAGATTGGTGTGGTATGTGGTAATGAATTAGATTCGTATTGGTATCCCGTGGCTATTATTGAAAGTGGTAATGTGTCTTGTGAATTTGGCAAGGGTTATCCACTGTATATGTTGGAGGAGGGATTATCACATTTATTTCTAAATGAAGAGGAGTGTAATGATGCCTGGGAGGTTATTCGTGTTGCTAATGATGATGCTGGGGATGGTGATTCAACTGGTACCGTTGCCACTACGACTGCTACAGTTGTTATCACTCCTTCGCCTACGGGCTCACCAACCATGTCAATGTCACCAACGGCTAGTCCTTCACTACCTCGTTATTGGTGGCCTGAAACATCAGGTGACAAGAATGAATGTGTCTACAGCAATACCTATGAAGACTATATGATGGGTGATTTTTCGGAATACTTCTTATATGATGATGCCTGTTCATGTTGTGAGACACACGAGTGTTTCGATATGGAAGGGTATGATAGTGTTGCTGGTACGCTTACCGAGTGTGATATGGAAGGTAACTTTGCCACAATGCCCACTGAGCCAGCTCAAGATGACGCAGGTGTTGTTACTACGACCATGGCAACTACGACAACAACAAGCACTACAACCACGGCTAATCCAACACAGTCACCAAGTCCTCCACCAACATTAGCACCAACACTTCCCAAGGGACCGAATGGTAAAACCATATATGCCTATCCACTAGTTTTGGATGGTATTAAACTTTGTGTCTATGATGATTCATATCCCGATTGGATGGTCATTGATGGTAATAGAGATTACTTCATATATTCAAGTGTTGAAGAGTGTTGTGATGCTAAGGGATATCCCTGTACGGGTCAACCGACTGTCTCGCCAAGTTTAGAGCCAACGACGTCAAGTCCATCCGATTCGCCTACAACTTCAATGCCGACGACGGCACCTCCCACGAAGAGTCCGAGTCAATCGCCTTCAAAGAGACCCTCGTTAAGCCCCACCAAGGAATTGGTGTGGTTTCCTGATATTCATTCAGAAAACATTAATGCATGTATCATAGGCACTGATGAGGACTATGAACCATGGATGGCAAATGACAAGTATGGAAGAGATAATGTAAGCACTGGCTTCTTGTTTTCAACTTACGAGTTGTGTTGTTTGGCACATGCCTGTGATGATCCCGCTCCTATCTCCGATGCTGACATACCACCACTGAGTGATCCCCCAAGCGATGTAGTAACCTACATCAATGAGAATTTCGAAGAAGGCTGCCCCCCTGAGTACGAAGGAGTTTCCTCTCAAGATAATTACTTGAAGGGAGACCAAGTTTCCGTGGATGGTGTTGTATACGAGTGCATGCACTCACCACCGAACTTCAACTGTTCCCAAAAAGGATTTGAACCAACCTCCGGAGCAGCTGGCGATTTGGCTTGGGATAAGGTTGGAACTTGTACTGGCACGGCTACTGAAGCTCTTCCATGGATATTCACTGGTGATCGAAACTGGGAATTGACATCACTAAGGTCAGTCTCAGGCTCACACTCAATTCGTTCAGGCGACTTGAATGGACTGGCTGATGCGGAATCTGTTCTCAGCATCAAGATTGATTCTATATCAGGTGGATACATCAAGTTCTCCTACTTTGCTGATCTTGGTACTCCCTTTGAATGGTTTGACTTTGAGATTGATGGTCAGATAAAGCATAGGTTTGCAGAAGTTGAAACCGAATGGTTAGAGTATCCAGAACAAGGCTATGCTGTAAGTGTCGGTCCTGGTCAGCATACCTTAACATTCAAGGTTGTAACAAGTTCTGATGTGCCCGACTTTTGGAAACAGAGAACGTCGGTTGTTAACGGTGTATCATTTGCTGACTTGTTTGGAAGAGGGTTCATGTATATTGATGATCTTGAGTTTATACCGATCAGTAGATGATGAAGGCAAGGGGAATAAAGGGATGTTATTATAGTTTATAAATTATTAAGAAGTATATGTTATGTTTGATATGACTTTGAAGATTATCTGTATATATCGATCGTAGAGTATGTATCGTATATTGTTGACCACAATAGTATATATTCTATGAATATCGGTGCTTACTAGAACTCTAGCTTTCACTCTTCTCAGCGACAACATATATTAGAAATCGAAGATGACAGATACAACAACAATCCGTCTGTGTGAGAATGAAGACGTGCAAGCTTACAACAAAACATACGCCAATGAGATAGACAGAGTAGAGGAGATCTGTGGCAATGCAGTTCAAGAAACTCAAGATTCAATCGCACTCGTACTGTCTGACATAGACAGTGAACAAAATAAGGGAAAAGAGGAGCATGATAAGGAGGGCGAAGAGAAGGAACCTGACAACGGCATATATTATGAGCCTCAAGGTTCAATCGTATTGGTCGACATTCAGGACACTAATACTACTCTCAATGCTGCTGACAGTCGTCAGTTTGTTGCCCTGGATATGGATGAAATTACACTACACAAATTAGATTCTCACTCTTTGAAGGGTGGAGAGTCTACACAGCATTCTGTGTCTATTCAAGATGATGACGAGATAAAGCTAAGGTCTCTTTCCGCAACACTTGTATACTCAGGCTCCTTCAATGGTTCTACATATTATCCTGGATTACTGACAGTTGAACTGAAGCAAGTGTCCAAAGGTTGTACCTCGTCAATTGGTCATTCACCGCCAGACTTACAGCGTCCTAACTCTGAGAGTCAGTTTGGTTGTGCTACAATTCAACACGAGCTTGAAGAGACAGTCATAAATGGAGGTATGTTTGAATTAGTAGTCACGGCTGACAATAATGTAAACTACAGCATCTCACTAGGAGGGAGACTTGCTTGTCCATTGACCAAAGAAGTAAAGAGAAGACTAGCTCGTGTCATTGCAACTCGTGGTGAGATTAAGGGATGTAAGGACCAAGTATCAGTACTTGACAAGCAATTGGTACTATTCGAGAGAAAGAGAATTCTAGAAGATGAACTTGTCAACAAGTCAAGAGATAAGTCAACTAAATTCCTTGCAGAAGCAGAAAGGTTAGACCTTGAGCTTGATTATCAAGATGACGAGGATGAATGGAAGTTGATTGTTCACCAAATTGAGAAGTTGAAAGTAGACAGTACTGAAGCTTGTAACGTTACTGCCGTAAGATCAAAGATTAAAGAACGCCTCGCCTCTGATATACAAAGATCAATAGAAGGAAGAGATCTGTTACAACAAAAGATGACGAAACTTGAAACAAAGGTTGATGCTGATGTTGCTCTATTGACTTCAGTAGTTCCTAATATTTGGCCAAGCACGTCAGATGACATTATCCAAACACTTCTTCTTGAATCGGATGATAATACTTGAAATAATTAACTGTTAAACCTGTATCAAATCAGGCACAGATTGAATCATCATCACATCTTTCTCTTGTGTCTGAGTCACTCGACCATTTCCTTCGATAGTACACCACTTCTGTTTCACAATAGCTTTATCCTGCTTGGTTATACCTACTCCATCATTGTCACAGATAGAAGAACTTGTCAACTCCACTCTTCCGCCACTCTTTATTAAGATGCCACTATGATCTCTCGAGGCTCCTGTGACAATGATGCTCTCCCAGTTGCCACCAGCATTACTGTCAACAAAAATGCAGTTGCCTATACTACCTCGATTATCAAGATTGCACTTATACATGTCTAGACGGCCACCTGATTCAATTCTTAGCATGTCTCTGTTAGGCGGCGGTCCTGTAGAAGCTATTCTAGAGCGTCGTATTGTTAATCCTTCCATCCAGCCACGAGACTTCCAGCCTAATTCACCCCTCAATTCAAGTATCACATGTCCTGGTTCATTCTCGTCTCCCACAAGTCGTATCGGCTTGTCGACGAGTAGTCCCGGGTCGTTGATAAAGTAATGCCCGTCACCAAGCTCAATTGTGTTACCTGGATGAGCTGCTTCGATGGCATCGGATAGTGTACAAAAGTGATTTGGTGTGAGCAGGTTCTTGTCCTTCACCATTGCACCTTGTTCAATTGGCCACACGTGAAGAATAAATGAGGCATCATTTGCCGCAATCTGCCAATTAGAACAGGTTGCAGCACAAGTAGTACGTTCGGGATAAGGAGAAAGGTACCCCATAACCTTGATGAGGAGCTTGTTTGGTAGTGCCGTCCATCCTTTCTTCCTCGCATTCTCTTCTGCTTCCAAGTTCTTGAGGACTTGAGGCTTCTCCCAGGCTACTTCACCAGTGTCGACATTGTGCCAATAAGATAGAGTACTGCGTCCTTCATCGGACTTTGTAATCCAATTCTGACCAGTTAGCTTTCGTTTCACAATCTCAGACTTGAGCCGTGTTTTCTCTCGAATGTATAGTTCTCTTTGACGGGGTAATGCCTCTGGCTCGGGGAATGTGGCGAGTAGATCA
>Ga0214478_100349_pt1 | contig 27149 bp, 16 predicted proteins | sample M1_20Mar14CPVII9_2_FD_178001 | JGI IMG/M metagenome (GOLD analysis project Ga0214478, IMG submission 178001) | Marine eukaryotic communities from Monterey Bay, California, United States - M1_20Mar14CPVII9sort6BwellD7 | ecosystem: Environmental > Aquatic > Marine > Unclassified | place: USA...
AGGATTGTACGGTTCAAGACATTGGTTTGTAAGGTTGTGGGTGTTACATTTAGTGTCGCCGCTGGTTTGCCTGTCGGAAAGGAAGGACCCATGGTCCATAGTGGCAGTGTCGTTGCTGCCGGAATTAGCCAAGGACGTACAAAGTTTTGGGGCGTCGACACATCCTTCTCCAAGTTTTCAGACTTTAGAAATGATCGCGAGAAGAGAGACTTTGTTGCATGCGGAGCAGCTGCAGGTGTAGCCTCTGCCTTCGGTGCACCTATTGGCGGAGTTCTCTTTTCTCTAGAAGAGGGAGCTTCATACTGGTCAACAAAACTAACATGGCGTGCCTTCTTTTGTGCCATGATTACACTGGGTACATTGTTTGGTATTCGTAATCAGGATAGTAAATGGGGTCAAGCAAATGTCGGCAAACTCTTTTCCTTTGGAGAGTTCACCTCGATTGGTGATGGCAGTTCTAACTTTTCAGTGTGGGAGCTTTTGTTGTTTATCTTAATTGGATGTCTCGGAGGATTAATCGGTGCTTGCTTCAACGCCGGCAATGAACACTTGACTATTTGGCGTATGAAGAATGTGAACTTCTCAAAGAAGAGGAGGTTGATTGAGGTATTGGTTATGAGTGTTTTAGTCACCACGGTATCATTTGTGATGCCTCTCCTTTGGGGTAGGTGTACAGAGCTACCCACAGATATGCAGGACTGGACAAATCAGGAGAAGGAGCTTGTTGGGAACCTTGTCCCTTTCAACTGCATTCCAGGAAAAGAATACAATGAAGTGGCTTCACTCTTCTTTTGTGAGGCTGATGTTGCCATTCGTCAACTGTTCCACTTTCGGGAGACGGGCGAGACGGATTCATCAACATTCTCCAGTGCTGCCTTATTCTTATTCTTCATCCCATATGTCACTTTGGCCTCGTTGGTATATGGAATTGCTGTCCCATCTGGATTGTTTGTGCCGTCCCTATTGGCAGGGGCTGCATTCGGACGTCTCTTTGGGCACTTATTGCACAAACTTGATCATACTTCGGGAACATTTGCCGATTCAGGCACCTATGCACTCATGGGTGCGGCGGCAGTGTTGGGAGGGATGGCTCGTATGACAATTTCTTTGACTGTTATTCTGCTGGAAGCAACCGGTAACATGCAATATGTACTACCACTGATGATGACACTTATGGCGGCTCGTTTTACTGGTAATGTTTTCAATGAGGGATTGTACGATATTCATATCCATCTCAAGCACATCCCCTTCCTAGAGCCAGAGGTACCTACTATTGCCGAACGGCATGAGATTGTTGCTGGTCAAGTAATGTCAACTGAAGTCAAATGTCTTCGTCCTGTAGAGCGTGTTGGTATTGTTTATGACTTGCTGAAAAGTGTTGGGCATGGCAACTTTCCCATTGTAGATACCGCCTCATCGGGCACTCTGTATGGAACGGCTAGCCGTGCTATGCTTTGCACCTTACTCCAACGTAGAGCATTTGGTCAACCACACGACGTCAACAATGGCCACTATCACTCGAATACAGATGGAAGTGTCGACTATGCAGAACTATTGGGACCAAAGCGCCTATCTCCATTAGTTCAATGGGATACGATCGAGAGAGTCTACCCTCGGTATCCAACGATTGATGATGTTCAGTTACGCCATGGGGATCGTAATTGTTGGTTAGATCTTAGACCCTACGCCAATACTGCACCGTACACAATCAATGAGACCGCTTCTATTCAGGTATGTATGTGTATTTGCTTATTTAAGTTGTCCTATGTGTTCTTATCGGCACTAACATATCATTTGTCCTTCACTGATATAATCAAAACAGCGAACATACCGCTTGTTCCGAACACTTGGTCTTCGTTTCCTTTGTGTTGTCAACCACAACAATCAAGTTGTTGGTATCATCACACGTGTAGATTTGCTTCCAGAATCGTTATCGGATTCAATCATGAGAGGTAGAAATGCCCACATGTCATCTGGAGTTGGATTTTCGTGAAGTGGTGTAGCTAGACGCTGGCTATAGAAAGAGTGTATATGTTGAAAGATTCTTGTTTGAAGGGGCTCAATTAGATAATGATTATAATGTGAATAAAGCCCCCTAGAATACATTTACAATAACACCAAAAACATCTTCACCTACTTCAACTCATCCCTAATTCCACAACCCTAATATTCTTCACTCCGTTCTCTGCTTCTTCTTTGCAGATTCTTGAAGACGAGAGACAAGGCTTTCTTTTGATCCATCAATATCGAGTTCCTCATCAGCTAGTCTCTTCCTCAGTTCATTGACCGAAAGATTACTATATTCACCAAAGCGTGTGTCAGTATCAACCCTCTTCGACATTTCTTTCATTATCTCGGCCAACAATGAAGGCGATTCGCCTAGTTTTTCCCATGCCTTTGAGTTGAGCAAATCTGTTGCCCGGGCTACAAAATATGATATGGCAGCTTCTTTGAGAAATGAACAAGTCTTTGATTCAGCAAATATTAGATATTCCGTAACATTATACCGATTGATGTGTAAGTTTCTAACCATTCCCGATTCAACTGCCATCTTTAAAGGAATAATTCCAAGCCTATCAGCGGCTTCAATTATCCCCCTACCATTATCAAAACTATTTTTTCTATCAGGAAGCTCTCCTGCATAAACATATCGAAGTACAATTCGAAATACATCAGGTGTTACATTCTTGATTTGTATCTTCTCCCCTTCTTTATCTCCCTTACAAAACTCGTAAAGAAGTGGTGCATTTGTTTTGAGGATCAACTTGTGTGCAGTGATTACTGTTCGCTCGACTTCAAATTGAACATCAGCACTCTCTGTATCATCAAGTAGTCTCAGCATGTTACTAGCAAGGGGACTTGGGGGTACAATAATCAACTTTTGTTCCGGCATAATCTCAATATGAACATCTACATGCAATGCACCATCAGCTAAGATATTTTTCTCTTTGTTGAGTATATCAGACCTTTTGATCATATCATATCCTCGACCATTCTTGCCACCGCACTTAAACGTGTCGACATTCACCGTCATATCTGCGTATACTTTCCCAATTGCATCCCTCACAATAAAGGTAGCACCAGCAGAAACATCATTTGATCCTTTATTATAAAGTGTTATTTCGACCATATCGTCTGGGCTATCGGTATCACCGCGTGGATATATAGCAAGCATCCAAAAATTTCCATTACAACCTTCCGTAATACGAGAATGCATGGCCGTGCCACGTTCTTCTGTAAGTCCTGCAAAGTCTTCAAACTTGAACTTAACTATTGAATGCTTTATGGACATTTTTTATATTATTTTGTGCACAAGATAGATGTGAATGTTTTTATAAATCCCTCACTCAAGCGAATTGCAGAAGAAAGCGCTATAGAGTAATACGAATATCTAAGCCACAACAATGCCTGGCCAATTAATAAAGATAAGAACGCTAACAATAGCACTGTATAGAAAGCACCCACTAAGACTGAGAGAAAAAATTATGAGAGTAGTCCGTCGAATGAACTCGACAAACATATTATTTACTTAGCAACAATGTCATAGATTTTGGCCTCATCACAGGATTAGATTATTGCAATTCCTACCTTATATATTGCGTATATACCACTAGATTGAATACACACAATAGTCTATTGGTGGTGCTCCGCGACAGCATGAAAATAAGGATACCGCTCATAGAGAGTTAGTTGTGTAGTGGTTGTAGTGTTTGGCAATAGGATTCAATATGTTGGACACCCGTAAAGCAGCATTAGAAGAGGCAGCATCAGTACTACGTGCTGTCTCAACCAACGGCGGCGTCGGCGATAGTATAGAGGCGGCTGAGAATGGCGATACTACAAACAACAATACATCTTCTTCTCCAACAAAAAATATTGCAGAAAGTACTGACAGCCCTTCTAAAACGATATCACCTACTGATACCGGTGCAGTAGCAGATAATAAACCAAAGTCTAGAAGTGATGTATTGGCTGCAGCAAAGCGTCGTGTCGAGGAGAGAAAGCGAGCTAAATTGCTCGAAGGTGATAAAAAACCAGCCGCTTTCCCTACCAATAACAACATATCTCAAAGTAATACTACACAACAATCACAACAACAACAAACTATTAATGCAACAAATCAAATGGATTGGTTCAATCTATTATCAGTAGTAACAAATCCCACATCAGGACATCAATATGACTTACCAACATCACCCAATAACAATTCAGCACATAATAAGAGCTATTCCCAAAGAGGATTATCATCCCATGGCAATCCTATATCATTAGATCATGTCGGTTCCGACGGTACACAAAGTGGATCATCGTCAGATGTAAATGATACATCAACTGTTGCAGGTATGTTAAATGCCGCAGGATTATCAGAATGGGCAGCATATGCCAATACATCATCAAACCAAGTAGCATCAAGTGTTGATAATGTCACTGGATGGTTTGATCATTATTCACGTAAGTATTTAGGAACTGTTGCTGGTATTGATAGTGGTAGTATTGGTATGAGTATATTAGGTACAGCAGATGAGGATATATCAGATGGAGACGCGGCTGGAGGCGGGGGTATGGTGGGTGCTATTCAACGTAGTAATAGCGGTGTGCATCCAAGTATGATTATGGAATATGAACCCGAAGAAGAAGAACCCACATCCCAATTAGAGGAATTACCACCAGAGTTACAAAATTTAGATTTGGCAAGTGTTGACAAATTAATGCAAAGTTGTGGACAGCTTGGTATGAGATTTGAAGATCGTGGCGGTGGTTTTACTGCAATGAGAGAACGTAGTAAACGACGAAAGGAAAAGTTGTTACAAGGAGATAATAAAGACGAAGAAGAAGAAGAGAGGAAGAATATGGCAACAATAAAACATGACGAGTATACAATGGAAAACTCACCAACAATGGCAACGGTTATGCAACAAGTTCCTGAAATATTCTTCTCACCATACTTTGACTTGACTGATCCATCATCCTTTGAATCATTATTAGTCATTAGTGATGAGGAAGTTGCACAAATACGTGAAAAGGAGGCAAAGTTACATGCTCTTGCTGATCAAAAGGTAATGGAGGCCGAGGCAGTCGCCGATCTTGATGCCAAGAATGAGAATGTTGTACCTCGTGTTCCCGTTGCACATACTCAAGATGAAAAAGTTGAAGAATCAGAAGTGGCAAGTGGTGCAACACAAGGTAGCACATCGTTAACCAAGGATGCAAAGACAACAGCAACACCCACAGATGGGAATGTTATTACATTACGTAAACCTGAAACATTTACGTCACATCTTGATGCGATTGAATTAGTATTATTAGATCAAGTACGATCCAAGTCAGAACGGTTCTTTCGAGAGACTAATCGATTTTCAGAATTACAATCATTAGTTACCAATAGTGTTGATGAGGTACGTGAATTACGTACTGAGATACACTCAATACGTGAACGGTGTGTGACAAATGTTGAGATTGTACCAGTTATGGATGATAGTCGGAAGGATTTACGTTCTATATCAAAAGTATTGGAGGCTGTGGAAGATGTGGTTAATTGCAAGGCTAGTATTGCAAGTTTAATGGGCGCTGGAGATCACTTGGGTGCTATTGAGGCAATTACCTTGGCAAGATCTTTATTGTCTGATTCTCCCGATCAACAGGATGATGATGACGAAGAAGACGATGATGATGCCGAAGGTGATATTAAACGATCAGCTTCATCCTCGTCACATCCACAACATCAAAATCACTTATCTCTTGGCAAACTTAAAGCATTATCCAAAGTAGGAGAACAACTCAACGAGTATGAAAAGCTGGTAGTACAAAACTTAACAGATGAATTAGTCGAGACATTTCTCTCGTGGGGTACGGATAGTACTATTGATTATCGTGCACCTCCCAGAATATCATTAACTACAGATAAACGGGCAAAGATTCGAGGTGTTGTCCAATCATTACGTGTTTGCGGTAAATTGTCGGGTGCTGGGGTGGCATATCGAAAGAAGCTGTGTGAATTAATCAGTGTTACGGTGAGGGCAATTGTCACCGAGTGTGTTAAAGATTCAGCCAAAACATCCACTAGTACTAGTAACGATGGTAGTGGTAAAGCCCCTCCACCAAAGACAATGGCCGGAGTTTCTAATATGTCGCTTGAACAATTCTTTGACTGTCTCAACATGCTTTTTGAACAAGTCCTTGGATTGCTATGGGGTGCCTTTGCTGTGAATAAATTCTGTATTGATGAGGGGTTCATATTGGATGATAACATACAGAAAACAACTTCCAACAATGAACACACACCATCGGCCACTGCTGCAGCACTCGCTGCCGCTGCTGACTTATCTGAAAAGTCAGTTTCAGAGCTATTAAGGCTAAGAAGGGAAGCACATTCCCTCATGTCCTTTGATGGGATGCGAACGTTGTGGGATACAAGTCTAACATTCACACATCAGCTCGAAAAGTTCTCGGGCAGAAAGGCGTATGGCTTGCGCAGTACATTACTTGCCCAGGCTAAGAGTTTTGTGGAAAGGAAACATGAGTCCAATATGTCTGCTTTAGTTGCGGCACTAGATAGTGAAAGATGGGTACAATGTAATGTATCTGCTGAAAGACAAGCAGCATTAACACGCCTGTGTTCAGGAAGAGCTGCATTTTCATCAAGAAAGACAACAACTGGAACAGATACAGTTATGAGCCCAGGTCCTTCGGCTGGGAGCAAGATGACTGACGCTGAAGTTGAGGGCATTCGATACAAGGTAGTTTGGTCGCAACAAAATTGTCAAGACTGGTAGAGAAGAATTAGATAAGTTACTGAATCCGGAGTCAGCTTAGATTGAACAATAAGAGAATACACTGACTGATGGGGCTATGGGAAAGAAACGAGATTGAGGAAGACACCAGTGGATCACTTCCTTTTGTGGTAGGAAGACTTATATGTACTAATGATAGATATGTTTTGCTAGATCAAGAATATACCTAAGCATTCAATAAACATACTACTAGCCTTTGGTCATCTTTGTTTCTTTTCACCCTGCCTCCCTGTCGCCTCCTTCTTCAACCAGTACTTCGCAGAGAAGATGTGTACCAAGAAAACGGGAAAACGTCATCAAAAGGACCTTCTTTTTTATTGCAATAAAGAAGTGCTCTAAATAATTAATAAAACTATGGTGAAAAGAAATATAATGCAATTCAATACAATAACCGAGTAACGGAACAGCAATAATATAACAGTATTTACGATGGACAGCGCCGGTCGGGGAGGAAAAGGAGAAGATGGCAATGTTAACGATAACAATGATAACAACAGCACCCAAGTTCGTGAAGAAGATGATGCATGTAGTGGAGTGGAAACCGAGGGGGCTCTTGCATCCTCCGAGGGATATTCCGCAGACTATTCAGAATCAATATCATCAGGATCATCATCATCTTCTTCGGATAGGAGAGAGAGCAGGGATACCATGGGACATACTATATGCACAAATAAAAATGACGGAGGAGATGATACAATAGACGTCAAGGACACCCAAAAGAAGCTTGATGCTGCTTCTCCCTCAAGAGACGATCCCCATAATGAGCAACAACAAAATGAGAACAATGCACATCATGCCAAGAGAAGACACTCTGGAACTATAGAGCAGAACACACATCGTCATAGACATCATCACCAACACAAAGAAACAACACAAGATATGAACCGTCAAATGGATGAAATAATGAACTTATACAACGTCAGGTGAGTACCCATATGCCTCAGTTATCTTCTGTATTTATCTTTTGTGAGAGAAAGGTATGTGCTCACTTTACTTTTGTTTATGGATACCCTTATGGATACCTTCATATATATATACATATATATATATATATATATATATATATATATATATATATATATATATATATATTACTATATCAATGAAATACATAGTCTACATGCATGCCGAGCAGCGCAAGCCCAGCACGTCAATGATGCAAGTCAAGTTCCAAATAACGACAAAATCAATCAAGTAGAAGTCACACGAATTGGACCCCCGGTGATAGATCAACTGTGGCAATCATTTCAAGAAGCATATACTAATGCATCAACTACATTTGGAAAGAGAGCTTCTGATATATTAGATCAGGGCAATGGACTTCCACAGGATAACAATCAAGATCAGTATACAAATCTAGTTCAACAAGTACACTCACTAATGTCCCCTCAGCCATCAATCCATCTACCCCCTCCTGCTGCTACCGCTCAACCACCTCAACCTGCCAATGATTCATCACAGCAGTCTTCTTCTGGATTCACGTCCTTCTTCACAACAACAGATGCAGCAAAGGGTACAAATAGCGCTGGCTCAAGCGAATCATATACAAGCCGTGATAAGAAAGTGAATACAGCCTGTCATGTTGATACAAAAGAAGCAGACAATCACTCTGATACTTCATCTCTAGTTGTTTTGGCTAGGGTAAAGCGAAAGCACTTGTCATCTAATTCGGACGGCTCGAAGAAGAGCAGCAGTGGTGGTGATAATAAAGCTGTTGAAGAAGGGATGGCATCCAATAAGCGCATGCGCATCGATACTATATCCGTGGTAAGAAATCGAGAAAGCCAAGCCTCGAGTAGCCTTACTCAAAGTCTTGATTCGTCAACAGGCTGTGCAGTAGCAACTACAGCGCCACTAAGCAAGACTACAAAGCGTTTAGTCACTACAACGGATGCAACTACTGCCACTACAGCCACAAGCAAGTCCGAGTCAAGTCCTATGAATATAGACAATTCCCAAATGGCACCTGTAGAAAACCAGCATGTTGATGTCGATCACCCCAAGACGACTGACAAACGACAATCGATATCAAGCAATATTGATACTATGGCCTCGAAGGAGGAACTCATCGAGAAGAAACGTCGACACCGGATGAATATGCGCAGAGAGTATGAAAACGAAAGAAGAGATTCATCTAGTAGCTCTGACCCTCAAAACTCGTCGACACTTCTTCCCGCAGGCAAGCCCATCACTCTTGAAGAGGTTTTATTCTTTACCAAGACAGCAAGACTTCTAGTTCAAGCTTTACCGCCTTTTCTAGCAGTACATTCAAACGCTGCGTTTACAAACTTGTGCGGCATCGAATCAAGTGCGGTGATAGGAGTGGGTGTATCTTCGATTATATCACTACCAAATGATATCTCTAAAGCCACAAGCAAAGAAGGCGATTCTTCTAGCAACAGCGACAATGTCAATAAAGATGCAATGTCATCACTTTCAGGTGGCACGGTTTCTGACCCAATTGCTAATGATGCCATCGTCCAACGAGATGATGTCGAAGTACCGACAGAAGATGCTAATGCACGCCCATTGAAGATTGATCGTCTGATTGTGGCACGAGGATATGGGCACATACACGACGTTAATGTCGCATGCACAGTACCAAACAACTTCAAAGATGTCTTCAATGAAGAAGAACAAAACAAGAAAGAGATACCCATTATCCGTTGCCGAATGAGCGTTTGTCCAGTGCTGTCTTCAGGTCCAGATGCTAATCCTAATAACCACAAGAGACGAAAGACTGATGGAAACAGCGTCAAGCATTACCTCATTCAACTTGAGTCAGTTGATAGTACTAGAACATTAATGTCTGGGTCATCCTTCGCCTCGGCAGATACCACAGAACAAGCTCAAGCCTTAGGCGTAACGAGAACGGAGGTAAAAGCTCGACGATGCCAAGAGAAGACAACTAGTAGAGCCGAACAAGAGAGCCAAGGATCTAGTGCTTCTGTAAATTCTTCTGTGCTAGATGCTATTGCTACTTGCGGCTAATACAACTGTACAATAAATGTGTAGTATTAAACGACTAGGACTCCTATTTTACACTACTCTCTGTAATTGCTACACTTCAACAATAACATAATCCTCTCTATGCAAAGTGAACTCCTCTCGAGTTGAACTCTGCAAGTAGCGCAAGGAAGTCATCTAAATCCAACTTACTAGCACGTTTACCCTTCCACCGTTCCATATTTGTCACCTCTTCTATAATTTGTTCAGATGTCTTTTCATCATCATCTTCATCCATTTTGTTGTTATTACTGCTATTTAATGCCCTCTGTGTTCTCATATTCTCATCAAGCATTTTAATAGTCGGCTTTGTCAATAATACAGATCGCAATGTCTTGTTCTTACGGTTGAATAGTAGCCGTATTAAACCATCCCATTCAGTGAAGTTTACTGGAGGTGGTGGATTTCTTAGTTCAAGTCGAACTACACGACTTTCAACCTTGGGTGGTGGACGGAAGTTGTTCCTCCCAACCTTCATTAGTTGATCCACCTTTGCTAATAATTGACAATTCACACTAAGTCGACAATACAATGCCTCCCCCGGTCGTGCCGTTAATCGTAATGCAAATTCCTCTTGAAACATCATAACTGCACATCGAAACATTGGCCGATGACTTAATAATTTGAATACTAATGCACTTGATATTTGATACGGAACATTTGCCACACATACGTCAAAGAATGGAAAACGCGTTTTAATTGCATCACCTTGTATAACTTTTAATTTACGTTCATCTGACGTTCCCTCGACACGTTTTATTACCTCGCGGACCATTCTGTTATCATATTCTATTGCAATTACATTCTTGGATTGTTGTAGTAATGGTACTGTCATGTTTCCTGTTCCTGGTCCTATTTCTAATCTGAAGTAGTAGATATGTACGAAACAGCATGATATGAACACATATGATAATATGAATGAGCATATAATATGAACATGAATGATATGAGCATAAGATTGAACATAAGATGTGAACATAATATGATATGAGCAAACTTACACAGAATCAGTCGGCTTAATAGCAGCCTTGGCAACTATTGCAGTAACAACTGCTGGATTCTTCAGGAAATGCTGTCCCAATGATGTATTTGGTGCTATTAGATTTGATGATGTAGACTTTGCAGCACTATTATTGTTTGTGGATGCATTATTGCGAGATGCTAGTGAATAGGGAGCAGAGGATGAAACCGCCGAAGCAGAGGTTGGACCTGAACGTCGTATTCTCTTATTCTTTGGCATAGTTGTTGTTGTTTGTACTGAACAGTTGTTGATAGTTGTTAATATTGTTATAGCATATAGCCTTGATATTTGTTCTGTGAAAAAATGATTGGTTATGAGGTGAAAGGATTGATAGTTTCTGCTGGAGATACTAAAACTAAAACTAAACTGAGAATTAGCTTACGCTATCACCTCCTCCTCTCTCATCTTCTCCTCTAAGTATGTCTTCACCTGCTTCAATCAGCTCTTTATAATGCTCATCAATTAGTTTCAAAGCTGCTAGACCTTTCTCCGGTATACTAATGATATTATCTTCAATATCATCGTCATCAGGTTCTGAATGAGTAGGATTAATTCTGATGAGAGTGGCATCTCCACCACGCATCAAAAGTTCACTGATCAAACTCTCTGCAACTACTCTACATGTTGGTACATTGTAACCACATCCAACTTCCAGGATTGCAATTCTCAGCGGATCATTTGAGGACTGAGGCGATGTAATACTGTTTTGTTGATTATGAGATGAGGCCTTCGATTTCTCGTCAACTTTGTCCTCTGACGAAGATAAAGGTTTGGAGTCTATATCAGGCTCTGGCATATTGTTCCATCCTGAATCGCTCATGTTTGCTTCAGATGTAGTGCTCATACTATCGTCATCTTCGTCATTTGCTCCTAATCCGCGACTTCTTCTCTTGCAAAGCTTGAGTAGCGACTCACACCAATTCTGCCATCGTTCTTCCTGGCTTCTATTATATACCCAATCAAGATCATTAAACATGAGTACTGCCGGTCTAGCTCCCTCATTGCATCGTGGACATTTCGGCCAGTTTTCACCTGACGCTATTGGAAGGAAATGATCTTGTAGTTGTGTACTGCTGTCTGGATGATTCATATGTTTGAGAGGAAACAACCGAGGTTTACCGTGCACATCTCCAACATGTGCATGACTGTTCTTATTGATATCAGTGTCGGCGTTGTCTGTACCTCCATTCTCAAGATGATTTTTCAGAGTATCTTCCATAATACCTGCCAAAGCTGTAGCGGTATCATCTGTGATGTTATCGTGACAATCATTGTTAGTTGTAGACTTTCTCCGCTTTGATACTGGACTATCAGGAATCGAGCTTGTTGCTTCTTCATTCACTCGTGTCTCTGGTGCCGCCATATTGTTACTATCTACTACAAAGTGATGATCAAGAGGAAGCCGCCAGAGTCTGCGTTGCCATTGTTGCTCTTGTTGTTGTACCGGCTCTTTATTCATTTCCACTTCACTATCATCATCATTTTCAAATCTGTCAAGAGATCCCCCACAACTCATATTAGTAGAGTTTGTACCACAAGCAAAGTTATGACACTGCCAAAGTTCCACATTACCATGGCATTCTCGTATTTTATGAGATTCGAAGGTATCATAACTATGTGCATCAACGTTCGAGGTGAAGAGGAAGAATCCTCCAGCTCGTTTTGTTGTTGGAGAAACATAGTATGGCTCTTCTTTCTCATCATCACATACTTCATCATCACTACCATATTGCTCAAGATGTTGAGTAATTTTACAGATCTCCTGGGCTATGGTTGTTGTATTTTTGCTTTCTCTCCAGCGTGCAATTATATCATAACCTTCATGGGGTTGCACTCTCCTATAATCATTAACACACTGTCCCCAGAAACCGTAGAAGTATTTAGGTTCTCGAATGTCACCCTTGTCTTTATCAACTTCAAATTGTTGGAGCAAATCAGGGTCTATAGAAAGTGCCTCATCATGTAGATTGTTGATTTCTAATATATCAGATTCCCCTTTTGTATCATTTTCTACTTCTTCCGCATCTACATGGTTATCGATAAAACTAGGCGGCTGACACAAGTCTCTGTATGTCCATCCCTTTCTGTTGTATGCTTCTACATCTGCAACATCTATATATGTCGCAAGACCGCTGTCGGCACTAAAGCCAGCTCCAGTAACAACTAATAATATATCTGCATCTTTGATCTTATGTGCTGCTTGTTTGCAATTGATTTTGATATTGTTGTCAGATATTACTTGTGTATCTTCAGCTTGATTTGATGAAGGATCAATTAATGCCCTATCCAAAATCCCTTGTAAATTAGACAAGTCGTCACCTTGTGAACTGGCAATAGAGGATGGTGCTGATGGCCACTGAGTAGATGTACTTCCAGCTGAACTCATTGTATAAGATATGCCAATAGTGATGATGATATGCAATATGTGAATTTTGGTACCTCTCCTTCGACTCCGCCGACCATCAACAACTACCACTCCACTCTTCTCTTATATCGTTAATTGAACAGCGGTTTAAACTAATCCGAACCAATGAATGATTGATATTGTCTTTAGAAGTCGGCAGATGAAGTACAATACATTTCTCTCTCTGGAAGAGATTCTACATGGACATGGGTATCCTTTTTCCACCTCTCCCTCAAACAGTACAATGACAAGTAGTGACGTCAAATCCATCAACTAACTATACTGATATCGCAACCACATACTTAAATATGACCGGTGCAGCAGGAGCTCTAGTACTCAAGATGGTCATCGCCGCATTCAGGTAAGGGTATCTTTTCATGCTCATATATGATGGCTCATCTCAATGCAAATTGTCATTGACACAACCATCAACTATTTCTTTTCTATGACGTCTGTACCATACTGTATTACCTAATATCTGTAATATAATACAAACATATGAATGATGATATATCAATATACAACAGTGGTATGGGTGCGGCCACTGTATGTCATCCACTTGACGTTGTTCGAGTACAAATGCAAACTGAGGGATCGTCGTACAACAACGCTAAAGATGCAATCTGTGGGATATATCAAAAGGATGGTCTCAAAGATGGATTGTATGCAGGTGTATCCGCAGCATACTTGCGTCAATGGTTGTATGGAAGTTGTCGAATCGGAATCTACGCATACCTATTGGAGAATGCACAGAATGCCAATATCAAAGCCGGACTTGATAAAAATGCAATCTCACTTCCATCTAAAATGCTCTTCGGACTAACATCGGGTGGTATTGGCTCTTTCGTTGGTACTCCATCTGAGTTGGCACTTGTCAGGATGAGTAATGACAAGAAGTTACCAGCAGACAAACGAAGAAACTACAAGGGAGTTGGAGATTGTATTACTAGGATTGGAAAAGAGGAAGGTCTTCCTGCTTTATTCACGGGGGCACCGGCAACTGTTTTGCGTGCATGTCTATTAAGTGCATGCGCCATGGGTATCACATCTGAGATTAAAATGCGATTGTCAGGTAGTGGATACTTTGGAGATGACGGCAAGCTACTGGGAGGAGTGCCTTTGCTTTTCGTTGCTACGCTATTCTCATCATTTGCGGCGAATACAGTAGCCAATCCATTTGATGTTGTCAAGAGTAGGATGCAGGACGGAAGTTCACAGTACAATAGTTTAGTTGACTGCTTCCTCAAGACTGTACAGAATGAAGGTGTATTGAAACTTTGGTCGGGATTTGTACCAGCTTTCTTGAAACTTGCACCGTACACTGTAATCTCTTTGATTCTAACTGACAAGATTACCAAGATTGTAACGGGAAAGGAGGCATTGTAGTTGAGGTATGTTTGTAGTTGTCGCTTTGCTGCTATCAAATATATGGAAGGAAAGAGAGAGAGAGAGAGAGAGATACGGGAGATATAATATTGAGCAAATATGTTGCAGCTAAAATTGTTACTAATTTTTATTTGCAAACAATCTACACAGCGGTATGAAGCATGCATACATACCGCCTGAGTAAAAATAACTACACTTGGTGAAGGTCCTGTGACGATTCAAGAAGTTATGTATCCGAATTAGGCCACAAGATATCCACAAAATACTGCCGCACTTTTGCTCACGCAGAATTTTCGATTGTTGACTGTTGATGACAAAACCATCTTGCCAGACACACATTGGCTTTATTATATTCTTCTCATAATTCATTGCAATACCCAATCGATAAGAGCTCCTACTAACAAATACCAAATCAATATAATAATAAAATATGGCTACTACTAACCGTACCAGAAGAATGATACTCGTCGCTGCAACTGCATTGGTCTGTACACCAGCAAGTGCTTTCCTAAATAACGGATACTCAACTACTTCACATAATTACCATCTACCAAGTTGGATGCAACAAGACAAACATTCTCAGAACTAGACAACCTCAAGGCCAAGAGATTAAATATACGTCAACAATATATCCCCGCCGCAGACTTGGCATCAGCTAAGGGGACTGAGGAGAGCATCGATACACAAGATGCAACAATGACCCCCAATGATAGTCTAGTCAGTTTAGAATATCTCTACGATACAGCAGAAGAGCGTCATTCAGATGATCTATTTCATATAATTTTATTACCATCAACATTCAAATCTGATATGTTAGTGTCTGTGGAAGATGCTGCATTATCTACCTCTGAAATTCTCGGAATTAATTATGATCAAGCATATGATATGTCTTTATTCGCTCGTCATCAGGGATTTAGCACCTTGGGCAGCTGGACACGAGAGGAATGCCTGTCTCTTGGGGAAGAGTTGTTATCGAATGGTCTCGATTGTCGTGTCATACCTTTCAACGCCGGCGGTGCCATTGTGCCCGAGACTTTTCCAGAAGTTATGGTTGATATTTATTCTCACAGACCAGAAGCTCTTCCTGTTGAAATGACCATATAGAATGTGACGTCAGATATTGTATAGAGAGAGGATTACCCTGGATGCTGTTGTACATATATGTATTCTGCATTGGTTAATTGAGACGATATGAACATACACATATACCTTTGCAGAATGATTACAGTGTCCTGTTGAATGTTGGATAGAATGTTATTAGATGTATGTATTTAAATATCGACAAGTAGATTAAACTCAATGTTTAGTGATGTCAAAAGAAATCTATGTTTTTAAATTCTACCTGTAATAAGTGTTCACATTCTTGCATTGCATTGGGGACTATCTACAAATCCGTTGAGATATTAAGGAACAACTGTATGATAGAGATCTTCATATCAAAACACTGGACTATCAGGTTGATGATTTTACAGATAATCTACTCGGAAACATCTTTGATACTCTTTCCATTCTCATCAAGAATAATTTGCCCCCGATTGTCTCTAATTGCTTTTGGCTTTCTCTTCCATTGTCCAGGTTTATAACTACTACGGAGGTGTATCCTCTTACCCTGTTCTTCATTATCAAATGGAGAATATAATTTGGCGGCAAACCCTTTTACCTCCACTACCACAACTGGCTTTTCCATCGAATCTTCTATTGTTTCTGCTAAAGCATAACTCATATCAAACACTAACTTCTTTTTGTCTTTACTAATACCCCTTATTTCAATAATCTCATTTGTTTCAAATAGATTCGATATCTCTTTCAATGTCTCCTCAGATACTTCTGTACTATCTCCTGCAGGCATAAAGAAGGTTGGTAATGCTTTGCGCGCTTTTCTTTTGTTTGCTTCTTTCCTCAGAATATCTATTTGATTTGGGGATACAAAAAACTCAACCAGTTCATAATCTTCTTCATCATCCTCTTCTTCTTGTTGCTGTATGGTATCTTCTTGTGTAGATTGATAAAGATTAATGGGTGATTTATAATAGCATGATTGTCTAATAATGGTATGGCTACCATGACGTTTGAGTATTTTTGTTGGAGTTGATGGCTGAAATGACGATACCAATGTCGACATCAGCAACACTGCTATTGCAATTAGACAAAATTTATTATACATTGTATCTTTTAAGAAGATATATTCGACACTCGATTTCAGAGTATAATTAGACAAGACGCTCTTTGCTAGTCACCACTACTATTAACCAACCATCTAACTAGTAACGCAACAACCAGATGAATGAAACATGAGAGTAGATGACCGCAAGCCGGTATCCTCGACCTTGAGTTTTGCAAGGTCAGGCAGTAGGCCCTTGGATATAGTGCGCATGTGCGCGCGCGCACAAATGGCATGATATCGAGCGCCACAAAGTACCCGAATATAGGCACAATTTTCCCTAAAATGGGGCAAAATAGCCCCTAAAATGGGGCAAAATAGCCTCAAAATACCCGTAAATACCCGTATTTGTACCTGAATATGGCGAAATGTGCGGCGCACGTGCGCAGCGCGCACAAATGGCTCTAAAAATGCGCACTATATCCAAGGGCCTATCAGGCAGGGGGGTTGTAGTTTAATATTGGTAGAGAGCGTAGCTTGCTGCTTAGTTGATAATCCACTGGAGATCTACATATATAATACGGCAGATATCTAATACTTGTGATATAAAAATGGATACAACTACTAATGACAAAATACTTGAATTTGTTGGCAAATATCAAACAATACAAAACCCTTGGACTGAAGGCTTCTTACATGGAGAAGGTATATTTGAAAGTTGGTTTATCATATATTTACTTGGTTATATATTAGTTAGCTTTGTTGGTAATTGGTGTCATAATAGTTATCATGCCGCTGTTGAGAAGAATCCAAATTCACCACCAGATTCAACAAGTTTAAAGGCATTAATTGCATCTCGTCCAACAGTTATTGCTGCTACAATTCATTCAGTGGCTACATCTGTGATTGCAGTTGGTATATTGATATCATATTATACCAATCTCAATGATGATACAGTATTAAATCCATGGATGCATGGTAGTATTAACCTCATACATGTATGGCAAAGAGTCGGCTTGCCAATATCATTATCATATTTTGCTTCGGATTGTTACTTCTATTGTCTACCAAGAAAAGATATGATTATATTTATACATCATTGTATCATGTGCTTTTGTCATTATCCAGTTGGTCACGAATCCGGAGCGATACTCGCCGGTGCTGGCGATGTGCAATGGGTGACTTGGTTATCAGTTGTCGGGTATACAAGTGAAATATCAACTGCAGTCATGAATTACAGATGGTATCTTATGAATACATTAGGAAAGAATTGGATAGGATTTGGAATAGTAAATGGGTTCGTAGTGGCTAGCTGGGCAGGACGAGTTGTCATGTTTACATATCTTTTAATCAAGGAGATCTTTCCAAGATATCAAATGTATGTAAATCAACAGCAAATGTTCACATATACAGTTTTAGTATTGGGTCATGTAGGTATTGGACTTCTGTCATTACATTGGTGTATCGTAATGTGCAAAGGCGGCATCAAGAACATCTTCATCTTCAAGAAGAAGGAACGGAAGAATGTACTCAACTCTCAACAAGGTTTTAGTTTTGCCGAGGAGGTTGGCGGTGGTAGTAATGGTGGTAAGAAGAAGAGTAATTGAAGATTGAATACCATATAAGAGGACGCAAAAGCTTACAAAGATGGACAAGTGTACGAAGATCAGGGCAGAAATCCAAGACGCAGTAACTTTTACTCGATAAGGATTCTTTTCGGAGAAAATAATCTTAGACCCGAATGTTATATGCAAAATATTTACTATATATAAAACTGAGTCAGCCAACTTGCAAGTACAACGGAGGGACTGTGAATCCTTTGCACTTTCCATGCACCTCAATGTAGTCGAAGCCGCCCAGTAGGATCGACGGACATATTCCTAGGATACCTCTGGGTATCCTTCAGTGATCAATGCCAGTGGCCTGGCGCACAGTTTTCATGGTCCATCACATGCAGCCATTTAATATATGGTATGCAATCTATTCTTCTTTATATGTTCTTCAATCCTTTAGGCTTATGACTCTTTAGAGTATTCTGGTGGTCATGGTCCTGTGTCTTTATTTATAAAAACGGTAATAGGCACTCTATCGGACTCAGCATCTCACTCGCACTGCTGATTAGGAATAGGGAGCCAATGGCCACAGTAGATGACAGGTGTTGAGTCTCCAGTATGGATATGGAAGGAGGGGAGGATTGCAAATTCACTTACTCACTCTAGGAGGATACTCATCTCCATATGAAGACGTATGCGTGTTGGTCTTGGTATCGTGCATGACCGGTATCTTCAAGTGAATTATTACAAAAGGGTCCAACTATCCTACCAAAACAGAGTTTTCTCATTTGGTACATGAAAACTGACAGATTTTTTATTGCATGACTGCATGTGATGATGATAATTTTACAATTCGGTAGCAGATAGAGGGGCTCATTGTATGCTATATCTATTCAAATACAAAATAATGCTGATGGTATTATTTGTAATAGTATTACTACTGTCGTCGTCGGCGGTCGCCGCTTTTGTGCCGCCTTTACATAATTTGCAGGCCAGACAAAACCTTTTTATCCAAAATTATGCAAACACTCCATCTGCTCGTGATGGTGACAATAATGATAGTACAAGTATATCAGTTGATATACCTTCATTTATAGTTTCACCAGTACTCTCTCAAGTATACCCAGCTTTACTTGCACACAAAGATAAATATGGCAATGTCAACATACCTTTAGGTAGTAGTGATGGAAAGAGATGTAAAACATTACGAAGACTTCATTTTCAAAATAAACTAACAGAAGAAGAATCGAATCTGTTAACTGAATTAGGTTTTAGATTTCATTCGTTTGAAGATGTATATTATGAATGTGACTTTGGTGAGATGCTTTCCAAGTTGCTTGAATATCATGATGAGTTTGGTACATATCAAATTCCAAAGAAGTATGAACCTGATCCAGAATTAGGGGCTTGGGTAACAATGCTGCGCCGACTTAATAATGCAAATGAATTGCCCAAGATACAAATCGAAAAACTAAATTCAGTTGGGTTCGAATGGATATCTACAAGGAAATGTGGTAGCACATTCATGAAACGATACAGAGAAGTGTTTGCCTATCTTAGTAAAGTTGTCGAGGCTGGCGGGGATGTATCAGAACTATTGCATGAAGACAACGAGCAGATGAAATGGATAGACTCACAAAGAAAGGTATACGAGAATGGTAATCTATCTGAATCAAGAGCCGGTTACATGGATGATCTTCCAGGTATTGATTGGCGAGTACCTATTGTCTGGGCATGAATGCTTTTGTTTGCTTAGTCTTTGGACTTACTACTGAATAGCAATATGAATATGTGTACAAAGGGTAAACCTGTAAATAAGATGTTCTGAAGTTATTCAATATTTACATATGTGCAGACTTTTCTTATTGTTCTCTACTTGTTCTTTTCAGGAGAATGTGGATCTGTTGCAAGCTTTAATCCAGGTATTTGTCCTTCTAATAGATAGCAAGCTGATGCAACAGTACAGAAAGGTAGCGTTAAGCATGGTATACCATGGGCACCGAAGAGTATCTGCAGACCCCCGAACAGAGCAGCAGACGCCACTGCACTGGACGCACTTAATATCATTGTTTGACGAGAATGAACAAAGAAGTTACCCACCGCCATCGAACATAGAGCCGAGTTATATCCCCACAGGCCTAGTGCTACATCATTGAGATCAGTACCCGACAATATACCGACAAGACACCCAGTAATGCTTCCACCCAATGCATGATATGATAACTTCGGAGAGTACATATATATTGAGCCAAGAATACCTGCTCCAGTGAGTGGAGACCCTACCACAAATATCTGTGATATACCAAGTAATGGTGATGATATAATATCGAGATACCCTGGAGTGGTTGTTGTTACTACTTCCATAGCATCAGCAGTACTGGTACTACTATTACTTTCAAGAAGAGGTCTTGACCGCATCAATGATGTTAATGCCACTATATTAAACGACCAAGTCCACTGAGGCATTGATATTGCATTTTTCAATGAGGCAGAGAGTATTGGAGTTGCAGCAGAGCCAAGTAATGTTGATAATACTACATGAGGAAGATATGCCGGACCGAATACCGAAGCAGCACATCCTATCAATACTCCATTATATCCCCATAATCCATCATTATATGTCTTTTTATCAAGTCCGACTAGTTTTGCAGTTGTTGTTGACGTGGCTTTAAAAATGTAAATGATATGAGCAACGTTTGTCATGTGATGTAATGATATTATATACACATCAATCCATCAACTCCACTCACCTCCTCCTAGTGCAGCCAAACACGCCAGTTGTGGATCTGCAATTACTAAACTTGCAAAGAGTATCCTACTGGATTGCAAAGAGTTGAGAAATATCACTTGTCCTACAGATCGAGTTGTTGCATTAATTTGATCAGTTGATGTAAGTTGATGTAATGTCGTAGATATTGATGTATCATCATCATCCTTTTTCTTCTTTGACGATGAAAAGTTATACTGGAGGATACTCCCATTTCTTAAGAGCTTAGATGACAATGTTGTCGGGCTATGCCTATGTCGATATGCTAATGATAAGATCCTCATCTTCTTTTGAATAATTGAGTAGATCTACCTATTGGAGAAGCGATTTTGGGAGCGGGGGGAGTTTGCCGTTGGGGGGCAACCTATAAATCAGCCCCCCAATCGACCGCAAAAATGTATGACGTCATGTTATACCTTTAAATGTCAAATAGCTTTAAAAATCTAAACATATACACAACTAGCAATCTGATTCCTGATATTAGAATAGAAAGGTACTTTTCTTCACTGCGCGAAGTTGTTTGTGGGAAAATTGAATTGCATCATCCATCAAACTTCATTGTCATACCAAAACATCAACTATTCTCAGTTGAATCTACCCTGCTACTGTTTCCAAACTTAACCACACGATATGAATAATCCCATCCAGTATGCCCCTCAGATAGGGCAACTGCAACAACACCAGCCATTGGCGACGGCGGCAACATATCAAGCCGAAATGATGGAGATGTCAACACAACATAATACTACAGATTCCCGACCACTGTATTCTCATTACACTACCAACACTACTAATAACAACAACAACAACTCGACGTTGTTATCACAATCTCTCATGGCCGCACAACAAATGATGATGTCTGCTCCATCTATTGCAGATGAGCAGCAACCTACTCAGCAATATCCAACAATTGCTGATCAGCAGCAACCGCAGACCATGATGCCCACCACCACTGCACCAACAAGCGCGGTGTCGTCTTTATCTGGTGGAGGTGTATCACCTTCCTATAATAATAATTCCTCAATGGTAACAGCAGCAGCAACAAGTACTGCAGCTACAACCAAAAGGATACCTTTGCCAAGTTCTACTTCTCCGAGTATGCCAACATCTATCTTCCTACTCAAGAATCCACTAAGACAGGCAAATGATGATGAAGAAGATGATACACCACCTACACATCCCGTGCCAGAATTCTTATGTCATTTGTACACCATGGTCAATGATAAGTCTCTAGATGATTTGATATCATGGGAGGTTCCAACACAAAATCAATCCAAGTACGAAGGAGGAGGTATGAAGGGTGTAGGCAAGGTTGTTGTACACGATCCAATGGCACTGCAGGATATCCTTGGTAGATATTACAGGTAAGGAAGAGGAGATCAATTGTTCATGATGAACATATGATATGAGTATGTGATATATGTCTTAGGCTAACTCTTTCCATTTCTATATCTCTCACACATACTCCCATACATCCACGCAGACACTCTTCTTATCCAAGCTTTCAACGTCAGCTCAATTACTTTGGTTTCAAGAAGCGACTAATGACGAAGAAGAAAGGAAAGATGAGTCCATGTTCGTTCGTCCACGAGTTACTGGGCAAAAGACCTAGCTCCATGTTGAAATTGAAGCGTAGACAAGCTACAAAAAGAGAGCGGAAAACGGGAAGTGCAACTATTGTCAGTGCTTCCACTAGCGGCACTTCTTCCGTTTCTATGAGTACCAATAAGCTGCCAAGAAAGAAGAGGTCAAAACCCTTGATTATGACCCCCCCTCGCCCAAGGACCATACCTGCAACTGCTGCACCCTTGAATGATTGTGCTTTCAATACTGACAGTATAGTCAACTTACCTGAAGCCACAAACGACACCATCGCGGAAGCAAGAAAGATGCTCGAGCAGAACTTTCTCAAGGAATTCTCGGTGGTGAAGGAACACGTGCCATTGTTACAACCACAAGATCAACAACTATATCAACAACAAATGGCGGCTGTATTACCGGTTCAAGAACAACCACAAGCCATGACTGTTCAACATCAGCAGCTACAACAACAGCAAAACGAGCAAATTCTTACTTTGCTTAGCAATCATTCATCAGCTGTCGCAATGAGTGATAATGGACAGTTACTCAACCATTCATTTACCCAGACTAACCAATCGAAACCTTTGTGGTTACCGGCTAACAATACTCTATACAATCCTAGCTTTACAGCAAATGTCCCTCAAGTTCAGGGCAACTTTCAAACTCAAGCTGCTACTAACTATTTGATGGGTGAAGTGAACATGACAGCTAATAACGTGACGGCTAATAATCCGGTCACCACAACGGCAGTCAATACCACAGCAGAGAGTAACAACCAAGGAGGCGGCGCGATTAATCCAAATCTCCAGCAAGAGTTGGATACTTTACTTAATAATCTATTGAGTACAGCTCTACCGAGGGCTAACGAGTTGTTCAATGATGATACACTAAGTGATGATGTATCCTGCGATTTGATAGATGAGCCACTACAACAGCACGAACCGCTCCAAGTGTCAGATGATGGAGGCACTCTAAGTACATCTTAAGAGAGAGATGAAATAATTTGAGCTCATTGTAATTATGGACAAAAGGCACTCTTCCTCAATTGTATGAATGAAAAAGATGATAAGATGACGGTGGTTTCAGCTACTTTTTAGATGAAAGACCAAAGGAAAAGTGTCCATGAATAGAGCTAATATGAACATAGAAAAGAAATGTTTGGCTGTACACAGTAACATCAATTTATCATAGTTCATATTTTTACAAAGGTTTATTAGAAGCTCCAAGCCTCTACATCTTCAAAGATGAGCATGTTGAGCTACATCGACATTGAGTGTCATCCAGAGCTGCTCGGCACAACGTGAGGATAGAATACCCTCCATTTTATAAGGAAATAAATCTTTAGATGTCGTCTTTGCCAATTGGAATAGATTTTGCAATGCTTTGCCCGACTCAAGCTGACTTGTGCCAGGCTCTTCTGCTTGAAACCCAAGGGCCTTGCATGCCATGTGCACAGACATCGTTGGGATGAGCATAACAAGAAAACGTACCCGTTCTTGTACATTCTCCTCTGCAACAAATTCTGATATCTGACAACTCTCTTGTGATGAAGAGACAGACTCGGCTCTGAGTGCAATTGATGCAGCCACTGATCTTGGACGGTGTGAGTATTCAAACGTTACATAATCACAAGGACATCCACTTTGTTGAATCACAGCATTTTGCAAGTTGACGATCTCTGTTGACAATGCGGCTGACATTTCAACATCAAGACATAGTATAACGTGAATAGCATTGTACCTTCCTGATGCGCAAAGGAATACCAAACGACGGAGGAATGCTCGAGCACCTTTCTGTGCAGTTTGATTATCACCCCATGAGGATAAGTTTTGGACAATGATCGCACTCGTATCAGACAGTTCAATATCCACACCAGCAATATCAAGCAACGGACAGTCAGACACGACAATCCCCGTTGGGGTGTTAGTACTACTATTACTATTGTCAATAGCTCTCTGCCAACGACCGCTGGCCAGCTCAGAAACGACTTTCCCGAAACTCTCAAGGAAACTCTCAGAAGTCAATAGAGTTCTTTGATGATATTGTTCTACTTCTTGATGATTCGTCAAGTAAGACTGAGACTGATGTATATCATCTCTCTGTTGTTGTGTATCTCCAGAATTTCCCCCTTGAGCCATTTGCTGCGGTTGATATTGATCATTATGATGTTCATTGTGTTCAAGAAGACTAGAGGATGGCTTTGTTTCTGGATTCAACATGTGAGCAACCGAGTCGGGAGAAGACTTCTCGGTCGAGGCAGTAGTACTATACGAGCTGTTTTCAGGCTGCTTTGGAGAATGATCTGAAAGTTTGCTTGTAGTGGTAGGAGGCTGTTCAGCGTTTGGTTGCTGATCAATACAGTCTTGACCTCCTTGTGGTGGCGACAATCGTTTTGCCTTCCTTAGATGATCTTGCATCTTGGGAGGGAGATTGATTTGAGTCATAGTGGGTAGCTCAATGGTCTTTTGATCTCGAGTTACAGCCTCATTCTCATCAGCATCTTCCTTATCAACATCCTTTGAAACCTTGCATTTCTTAGACTCATCACCCAGTTGTACGGCAGTAGAACCAGCATCTTCCTCTTCCTTTCTCTTCCGCTTCTCCCGTTTTCGTTTCTTCTTCTTCTTTTTCTTCTTGTCTTTCTTTCTCTTCTTCTTTTTATCATCTGATCTTTCATCATTATTCAGCCCGTCGGTTGTAGATTCATCTTCAGCCTTGCGCTTTTTCATTTTAGACTCATCAGGTACTGACCAGTCAATTTGAGTTTCATTCTTCAGACTCTCAACAAATGGCACATCCTTTGGTGTGTTCACGCGACCTCTATTCACAACTGCCAACTCTTTGAGATACGACTTTTGCTCAGCTTCCAGCTCATTAGCTTTTGTTTCAAGATGAATAAGTTCTCCTCGACACTTCAAGCTCTGTTGCCCGAGGACTGATACAGTATCAAACACACTACCACAAAGGCTTTCTTCGTCTTTACGATTCGCTGCCAGCACATCAATCGTTGGAAGACTAATTAGTAATTCAGGCTTGGAGGTCGATACATATCTCTTTGACTTAGGTCCATTGCTGTTTGCAGTGATTTGAAACTTGCCATGTCGTTTTGTATTGAGCTTGAAGGCATACGGTGCACTTCTAGATACCCGAGCCTTACTCGACTTTTTAGTTGCTTCTTTGTGACGACTAAAGGCTTCGACAAATATACCCAATGCCATTCGAGAGAAGAACGATTCATCATTCAGCAAATGCTTTGCTCCACCAGAATTAGGAAGACCTTTCTGATGATCATACGACTTGTTCAATAGTAGCATTGCATTATATCGACGTTCAAACACTCTTGCACTGACTGCTTGATTCGTCAAGAGTCCACGATACGAGTATTTATACTCAGCATTCCTTCTTGAACTGCACCCAGTGAGGAGTAAAGTTCTTGACCCTTCACCACTAGACCTTGCCTTTGCATTATGACAGAATGTCTTTCGTTTGAGATTAAGTAGTGCTATATCAATCTCTGAAATATTATTAGTCGAAGATGCTACATCTTTCTCGCTATCAAACCATGGAGCAACAGGATAATCCGAACACTGTGCTTGAATAGAGGAAGGTACACTTGAGCGAATAGCATCAGACAATAGACGGTTTGATGTTGATTTCTGCTCCTCCAATTTTTGCCTTCTCCTTTCGGCAGTGTGAGATGTAACTTTTTCAATCCTTGTTTGAGAAAGAAAGAGACAGCTTGCTTTGTTTGAGTTGACCATTACTTTTTGTAGCCAGTCTACATTGCTCACATGAGAAGAAGATTGAACACTTCTCCTTTGACTACCAGCAGCATCCACACTGTTCTTCCGTGTCTTACTGAAGGATATCATTCCAGAGAAGGAGGGTAGACTTAGAATTGATGATCTTATTGTTTTGCTTGGTTTGGATGATTTCGTCTTGACCTGAAATGGGTCAATGTCTGTATCTGGACAAATCTTGAGTGGTATTTGATACTGTACATTATTACTTGTCATGGACATTGACTTTGGAAGCATCGACTCATCTTCTTCTGATATTACTGAATCCTTGTAACTCTGTATTGTATTATCAAGGAAGTCAAATTGGTTCTTCTCTAGAGGGAGAAGGTAACACGAAAGCCCTTCTACAGTTTCATGCGACTTGATAAATCGCCCGGGAAGATTGAGACGTGCTGATATAGAGCTTGCACTACACATCTCATTCAATGGTTTTAGCAATTCATTGATGGGTGGTTTCAGCTTCTTTGATGGCAGTGATTTATGTAATGGATCAAAGGTAGGGTCCAATGTTATGATACCAGGCAACGAGACGACTGATACACTGTCCGCTTCTTTCGTAATGCTGTTGTCATCATCATCAAGAAACTTTGTAAATGGTACTGTAGAATTCAACCGTGATGCAAAGTCCTCTTTCTTCTTCTTGATAGGTTTGGATGCGCAGAAGAGCGTCATATCAAAAGATGGCTTGGTTGAGATATTCCCCGTGTTTTCAACAAGCTGTAAACCCATCTTCCGTTGG
>Ga0214478_100350_pt1 | contig 27116 bp, 22 predicted proteins | sample M1_20Mar14CPVII9_2_FD_178001 | JGI IMG/M metagenome (GOLD analysis project Ga0214478, IMG submission 178001) | Marine eukaryotic communities from Monterey Bay, California, United States - M1_20Mar14CPVII9sort6BwellD7 | ecosystem: Environmental > Aquatic > Marine > Unclassified | place: USA...
AAACTACACCAACTAACCGTATACCACCTCATCGAACGATAGATAATACACCTGCTGCATACAATGGCTAGTTGGAGGATAGATGACGGCGCCGGATAGTAGGCAGTTAGTACGCTAGCATAATATAGTAGAGAATAGAAGCGATTATAAAAAACGGTGAAATTTGCACGTAGTACTAAATTAGTACGTAGTCAATTTATGATTCTCAGTGAATAAATACCTAGAGCAAATGAATTCGATAGAACCCTTAAAGTGCTGGATTAGTACAGCCCCAATGTTTGATAAAAATAGGGCATTAATGTCCCAAACTCAACTTAAAAACCAAAATGAAGGGACATTGTAAGGAGAAATATGGGTCCACCCCCGGGGCATTAAAGTCCATCTAAATCAGTTGATCTATGGGACATATGAGTACTTCTGATGAAGTTTGTCTTCATTGCCAAGTACACACATCTAATGTACTTTTTATCTTTCAGGTATCTAAAGTTGACGGGTGAAGCTCAGCGTATGCTAAACGGAGAGAGACCATTGACTAGAACAATACCTATAGATCCAAGTGATCCACCTCCACAATCAATAGTAGATTCGACTTCAAGTACTCATCTGACTTTGTGCGGCCGTGGATCCGGTTGTGGTAAAGATATATTCAATGCTGGTATCGAAGCTGATTCTATTGAACTACATGTAGCTCGATGCTGTAGAGATTGTAGTGGAAGATCTTGCAACAAAGGAAACGGATGGAAGACAAAGTGTACTCTGGCACAAGGACGTTCCAAGATAGATGGGGAATGTTCAGGAAAAGTCGATTACCTCTCAGCAAAGGCATTCTGTGAAAGTATACAAGGTGGTAGACTTTGTACAGCTGAAGAAGTACAGTCCTCGTGTGTTAAAGGCACAGGATGCAATTATGATACAAAGATGATATGGGTAGCCTAATATAGAAACATATATCCAACACCCTTATTTTATACTCATATTCCGTTCTTTCAATCGAGAGACCTACAGATTCTGTAAAACTTTTTCATTATATTTATTTGTCCCTTATCCCCTCTTCCTCTTGTTGCGCGGCTTTTCCCAATCTAAGCAGATAGTGTTCCCCATACAAGCTTCGCCATGCATAGTAGCTGCCTTCTCACAATCAATTGTATTGTAGAAGTCAACAAATGCACTATGTAGAGGAAAATATACATATATGTTGAGTGAGAATAAAGCATAAAACGACTGACAAACAGATGAACAAGTAGAGTCGAGATTCTTCATACGCACAAAGGAGCCAAGCTGCCGTCATTATGCCGATTGCTATAAGGTCGCCTAAATGCCTGAACCCCGACTCCAGCCCTTAAGAAAAACTTCCTGATTGAATCCTCATCGACTTTATCACATAGATTATCGACGTGTAGACAAGTGCAGCCTTCTGGCTTCGGACCAGACTTTAAAATACCAGGATACCCCCTGCCCCCAACTTGTGGAAATCCTCCCCTCATACTTGGTTGTGGAAATCCTCCCCTCATACTTGGTTGTGGAAATCCTCCATATCTTCCATTAACATTAATAATACCGTTTCCGGGTGGTGATCTGCTTCTTCGTCGAGGTCTTCTCCTCTGCCTTCTTCGACGGTTGGCTGGCACCTTTGGTATGTGTGGCTCATCCAATTCGCCATCAGAATAGATTAATAGCTGATCCCTAGTACTCATCGAATTCGAATTAGATCCTTTTAGATTTGGAGGAGTCCAGTTCACCTTCTTGCTCACTTCTTTGCTGTTTGTATTTCCCTCTTGATTTGTTGTATTACGAAATTTGATATGTTCAGATGCCACACCATCTACAACCACAATCTTGTTACCCCCCTCAAATAACATGACAGTGTAAGTTGTTCCTTTCCTGTCTATATGTGGTCGAATAATATCTCCCTGAACCTCTTTCTTCTCCCCATTATTATCATCAGCTTTTCGCTCAACGAATACTGGGCATTTTGCAGCATACATGACCTTCTCTTCCTGGATTATATCGCCATTCCCTGAGCTAAAACTGAAATTATCGTCATCAATTGTCTTTGTAATGCGGTAGTAGCGTTTCCCACTTAAAACATCCATAAGTACTGAGCCTACATCTCCACAGCTGAATTCTTCAACTCCAGTTTGCTTTAGTCTATTATACCATACTGGACATCCGATGGGATATCTCAACTTTGATGTTTTATTCAATGGCATTTCCATTAAGTTATCCTCATTGATGTTACATACCGATTCTATATCACTTGAGCTATTCATCCCAACAGTTTCTTCGTCATATGCATTGCCACCATTAGGCTCTGACTTTACCAAAGAAATGTCGTCCATTGTCTTAACTCTGCAAATGCAATGCAAATCTAAAGTATCCACTTTTTAGTCAATAGTGATGATATGATATAGCTATATTCCCTTTCAACTATTCAACTATAGATGACGATATGATATAGATGTTCTCTTTCAATAGAGTAATGATATAACGCAATTATCCAAGCCCCCCTCCTCTATGTGGAGAGTGGAGAGTTGATGTTTTGTTGCAAAGATTTCAGCGATTTAGTCTTGATGTGATATGGCGATACGCCCGCCACCAACTCATTGCAGTTCATCCAAAACAGTTGTCATGCTTTATGTTTTTGAAGTTGCAGTGGGTGGATTACTCTCTAGTTGCAAGTGTACTTTAACATAAAGCTTAGATGACGACGTATGGAGTAGAGGGGCGAGAGAGAAGAGAGATAGTGGACAAAATATCGTATACATTATTATTGCAATAAAAAAATGATGAGCTGGTGTGTAAGATATCTGGCATTGGTTGCCTTTTGTCTAGCTGGGGTAGTAGATTGTTTGGTTAGTAATACTGTATCTACATATCAATACAATCAGCTAGGTTGCAATTCAGTGGGTATTAGACCATTAATAATGGTATCAAGATTGCAACGAGGTAAAATAGTGTTGCATATGTCAGATACTAGCAGAGAAGATGAAATTCGTAAAAAGGTGAGACTATGATATATTGTTGTTATTATTGCTTTTGGTTTGATATATTCTGTTTATACATTGTTATTGAGATGAGAATCCAGTTTTTATGTTTATTTATGTCTGCAACATTTTGATCATATCATGTGCTCATTTTTCATACTCGTCATTTTTATGCATGTACGAAACTGTATATGTTCCTTGCCACATATCTTTACAATGTACATATTAGATTATGGAACTCAAAGAGGAAGGCAAACTCAAGCCAAAATCAAATACCAAATCAACTACCGATACTGAATTCTCCTACACAGATACACCACTTGATAGAATTAAGAAAGAACGACAGATATTAAAAAATAGATCAGTTGCTGATGAATATGCAGAAAAGTTAGGATCAAAGTTAGGTGGTAGAAAAGGGAAACAAGTTGGACGTATGTTGGGTATTGACGTGCCCACTAGTAGTAGTAGTACCTCATCTTCTTCTTCATCAACATCAACAGCAACAATTACAGAAGAGGAAGATGATAATGATGTTGAAAAGAGAAAACCAAAGTTGGGTCAATTAGATGAGGAAGATATAGACGAAGAATATGAAGAAGATGAAGATGTCTACACAGAAACGGAAGATGAACGAAGAGAGCGTATGGTAATATCATCCGAATCTGCATCTAGTACTATTGATATGCTTAGAAGGAATGTTGACGAGGATAATGAAGATGATGAGACGAATGATGAAATGGATGAGGAGGAAATGTTAGATGCCGTTGCCAAGGCACTTGCAAAGACGGGAGGTATTCCAAATAGATCATCTAGCTTTGATATCTTATCTGCAGATGATTCAATAGAGTCTGTAGAAACTCCAAATCAAGATGAAACTAATGAGTCTATGCCAAATGTAGTTTCATCCACAGTATCGTCGGGGGTAAAAACATCTAGCGTGGGAGGATCATGGTCACCACCAAAGGAAGGTGAAAAGACAGAAGATGCATACCAACCAAAAGTTGGTACATGGGGAGCCTTTCCCCGTCCAAGGAATATCAGCACTGCATACGGTGGAGGAAAACGGGTAGGCGCCGGCGTTAAAACAGATAGAGAGAAACAACAACAGAGTATTGAAAGTACCAAGGAACGTCTGCGTGCATATAGACAAAAGATGGGTATTGATGTCCAGAGTGAGAAGGATAACGAAGCTGTGATTGATGAAGCTTTGCAATTGGCTAGTAGAGCAATGCAAAGAGGATCATACAGTATTGGAGTATCGGCACTCGAGAAGGTGACACAGTATTGTTCCACCAAATCAGTTAAAGGCGGAAAAGTATTCCTTGAATTGGCAATGGCATATGAAGCCGAAGGTCAAACAGACAAGGCAATTGGACTATATGCCGCTTTATCAAAATCTCCAATTGACGAAATAAAAGGCAATGCAGATAAGCTGTTGTATGGATTAGAAGCTCTAAACTTTATGAAAGATGAAGCCAAGTTGAAGGACTTTAGCCGCAAGAAAGCTGCCGAAACCTTCATTGATGCCACTGGCTTTAACGACATAACAGCAAACTTTGATAAAGTTTACAACACGGCATATATCGATTTGGACAAAGGAGGTCAATACTATAGAATGCTAACAGAGAACGCTGTAAGATCAACTAGAGAAGCACGGCAAATATTATTGGCCGCCGTCGACTCTGGAGAGCAGCCGCGGATGAAGATAATACAAGCCATCAAGTCATTTACACGCCATTTTGATGAGTGCTTAGAAGAGGAGAAGAAGAATGAAGCAGCCAAGATTGTTCCAGTAGATTATGCTGGAAGACCAATCGTCAATACTAGACGGAAAAGCAGTGCTCGATCTGAATTAGACAACCTAAACAACGCTATTGGTATGGACGGTTATGTCTTATCAAGTTCATCTCAAATGCTAGAGAATTTAAATGGTGAATGGAGATTACAACTCATGGCTGATAAGAAGGGTGAGGGAGTTGACTTCTTCAATTCAACACTCATATGGCAATCAATAGATACTTCTGATATGGCTTACACAAGCGGCTCGAAAGGTCTGCGTTCCTCATCTCAATCAGGTAACTTAAACTTTGATGGGGTAGACCGTATCCTTTCTCGAGACGGATCAGTAGCAAAAGCTCCTCCGCCCGATGGTTTACTTGGTAAGTTATTAGGAGGAGGTACTGCAGGAGAAATGACCAAGGCACCACAACAAGTTCTTCTAGTCGATTCAGCATTACTTGTAACACGTGCTATTGTAAAATCCCAAGCTGCAGACAATGTAAAGGATTATTTTAGTGTTTGGAGAAGGGCAGAGACGGGTACTTATTCCAGTAAACGGTAACATTTAACATCAACTTAATTGTATACTACTACTTGTAATAGAGCAGCTTCAGTAACAATACAAATCCCAAGAAACCAATCAATCAACCAATCATAATCAACGATAATATCCTCATTAAGCAAGTAGGAGAGATAGAGATCCGAGTGTAGCCCGTCTAATCCAAACAACTTATCCGCTAATAATAAGACTAAGAAACCAATAATCCAAGCCTCCATAAACCGATTAAACAAGATTCCTATTGCGGGGTGAACCTTCTGCAATCGCCGCATTAAGAGCTTTAATATGTTCAGTTTGAAGGGCTCCTGAATCAGGATACAAGCTGTCTAAATATGACCCAAACGCCTCGTCCATATCACTACAAGCTCATTCTTAAATGCACTGTCACAACAACTGCATACCGCCCAACCTTTCAGCGTACTTCTCCTCTTTGACTTGGTCCTTTGTTCTGCAAATGCAACAAGACAATCGAGATGTGCAAACCCTGCACAGACCTCTACATGAGCAATCTCGCTGAGTGGCTGGCCACTCTCGGCTTCTCCTTCAAAACATGAGTAGCAACGTGGTGAATCATCAAACATCTTAAATCTGGTATATATATTGATGTGTTTGTTGCAAATAACTAGATGGAGCCAAGTACACTTCACATGAAATTCTATTGCAAAGAAACTTGGGTGCGATTCAAGTAACTTGACACCATATGATACTTGACACCACCTACACCACCACAACCACAATTCGACAGCATATTACTACCAGCATAGTCACATTGCAACAGCCATGGCAATCACTACACCAACTCGGAAGCCCACCATGATGACTAGAAGTAAGGCGTCAGAAAAGAGGCCAATCAAGAGAAATAAGAAGAGCCTTTGTAAGCCAAAGATCAAAGCACAACCTTCCAAGGCTGTTAAAGCTAGCAAGGAGTCAGCCAAGCAGAAGGGCTCGAAAGAAGAAGACGTACAATCTCGCCTTCGTGGCAAGAAGAAGATGTCTGATTCCTCCAATGTAATAGTTATTGATGATGACGACGATGATATTGAGGATGAAAACAAGATGTGTGCACACCGAATGAAGAAAGCTGCCGCTGATACCGAAGACGATCTCTGCAAAGGAGAAGACGTCTTCTATGACACCTTGGGATATCTACCAAAGCCAATTAATGATGTTGCTGGTGTATTCAATGAAGAAGATGATGAGTCACGAGGCCTTGAACCTGAGGGCATCTCTTTCTCGACATTTTCAATACCTGTTGCCAAGGAAGAACGTAGCGGATGGAACATATTTAAACTGTTCATCTCGAATTCTCAACCCAAACAAGAGCCTTGACGAGGTGGATGTGTGTAGTGTATGATCTACGCGGTATGTATTGGGTAGTAGAAGGGAAAAGCAGTATGATTAGTATGCAGAATAATGAGAAGTTAACAGCTCTTACAATAATGCTCTACCCACCTCTCAATCTATTTCTGTGGCTTACTCTTTGATATCTTCTTCTTTTTCTTGCGCTTTCCATTCGTCTTCTCCACAATATATGGTTTCACTTCAGCCTCTCTCTTGATGGACTCTCTCAATCCTGCACCACTAAGAAACTTTCCAAAGTGCTGCACTCTCATCGGCTTTGTAAGCAGTTGACGAAGCTCCCCCTTGGCTCGTTTGGCCTCTAGGAATCGTTGACGATCACGTTGATCTCCGTCTAACAGACCGCCCTCCATCATATCTTCGTCGACATCCAAGCCAGCCTCCTTAGCAGCATCTTGTAGCCACTTGTTCTTTCTACTAACTTGTGTCTCTACATCATTACATGATACAATCTTGGTGGCTAGAGCAACACGCGCTTGTGCCTCATTTAAGAGTCGACCATCAATGTGTACTTGTTCCAACGACTTTGATCCTTTCACGGCTTCACATATCTTTTGATGCTCTCGTTCTTCGGCGGGGGCAACTAGTGATATACTAGTTCCGACTGCCTTTTCACCGACACCACGCTGCGAGAAGAAGAGGTGGAAAGGATTGGCTTGTAAGTACAAAGGCATTTGTAACAGCAAGACAATCTTCATAGAAGTGTCATGACTCAGGTTGTTGAATTCTCTACAGATCAAGCTACTACCCCTGATAAAGTCAGAGACTCTAGTCCAACAAATGTCTTCATAGTCATATAAAAAAGTAATTATCACCAATCACAAACATACACAAGTAATCTTACCGCTGTTCTACCAGCTCTGTGGATAAATGTGTCCACAACTCGAGCAACATCGTAATGTATTACTGTCGTAACTGACGCAATGTCTAATCCACGAGCAGCCACGTCCGAGCAGACAACTATAGATCGGGAATTGGTCGTTCGTAGGGATTCCAGAGCACCGAGACGGGATTTCTAATGTGTTATTGATCAAGAGAGAATAAGATTGTTAGGACTTTTCATTAAGAAAGTATCAGATTAATGCAACAGTATGATTCTTGGTTCGGAGATTGTTCACTAAAGCCACATGCAGACATCAATAGACATTTGGTCCTTGATTTATTGCACAAGCTTGGCTGTGATGCCAGAGGCTTTCTCGGGCGTTTGGTTTCTTCGTCACTACCAAATACATAGATAGACGTAACACCGCCAAGTACACACAACAACTTACCTGTTGCATCTGAGCGTGTAGCATCTTCACCGGCAATCCTAAAGTTTTCAGTGTATCTCCTACTCTTCTAACAGCAGCGATACTATTGCAAAACACGAGGCACGGACCAGAAGAGCCCTGCCGTGTTGTTACGAGGTATGCATATAGATGTGAATCCTTATGTCTTTGTGCACAGGGAATTTGACCTAACGACAATCCAGCGGGAAGACGTCGTGCCAAGCCTGAAGATTCAGTTTCACCCTTCTTTGACTTCTTGGCAGTATCTTCATCTTGTGACTTCTTACTCTTACTCTTCTTGCCCTCGAGTATTATATTGGACATATCCACAATCTTTACTTCGCCCCGTGCTCCGGCAACATCCAATATCTCAGATATAGCACCATCCACAGTCGTTGCTTGTTTATTCTTTCCCTTGCCTTTCTTCATCTTTTTCTTTATACTTGCATCCTTCTTGATCAAATGATGCATTGAAGGTGGCAATGTCAGTGTAGCTGAATATACAAATGTCTGTCGATGTACTGGTTCCTCTTCTACCTCGTCATCATCGCCACTCTCCTCTTCTTCGTTATTGAGGAGCTGTGCCTGTTGCTCTTCGTATTCATCATCATCCATCTCCATAGGCTTGGGTTTAGCATCACTCCCCTTCTTCCCTGCACCACCACCACCACCATTACGTTCACGTTCAATAGCTGCTAGTATAGAATCACTAAGCATGACCGTTCGAGCCTCACCTCGAACACCGCCCAAACTCTTTAGCCGTTCATATCCATCCTGATCTTCTTCGTCATCACTGTCACTTTCATCCTCGTCAGAGTCATCCTCGGGTGGTGGAGGGTTGGCTTGATTAATCATCTCAAATATCTGTTGTAGTTGAGGGAAGTTGCCTTGTTTAATCATCCTGTCGGCCTCATCGACTACTAGGAAACGTAGTTGAGATAGGTTGTTTAGATGTGTATATTCCTTGCTTGACATCTGAATGAGATATTGTAGAGAGCGTAATAGAGCAAGGATTAGTGAGATGAGAAGTCGATAACCAAACAGCAAACCATATAGCCACCGAGTTGGGTGTCACAGACCACGAGGGGGATATAATCTCAGACTGACGTGCAAACGAAGTTGAATTAATTTCACAAGTAGGTTAAACTTCAATTCAAGGAGTCTAATCCGGTGTGATAAATATCTTCATTGATTTATACCCCCCTGTCTTGAACTCAAAAACACAAAGCCACATACATTAAGAAGAAACAACTTACCAACTCCCATAATCTACCAGGCGTGGCAACAATCACACTTGGTCGAATTCTTTCCAATGTACGACGTTGTTTCACTTCAGCAAATCCACCAACAATTGTACCAATTTTTATTGTATTTATTGATACCGTAGTTAATTCATTTGTAACCTGTATAGCTAATTCACGTGTTGGTGTTAATATTAATGCTTGTAGTGGTTGTTTTTGAAATAATGATTTCTTATTATTACCATCTACGGGTGTATTGGAAGGGACATCATCAACATTGTCTAATAGATATTGCAATATTGGTAATCCATAACTTAATGTCTTTCCACTACCGGTAGGTGCTGCGCCGACTATATCCCTTCGTCCCAATACAGCCGCGGGTAATGTAGCCGCTTGGATAGGAGTGGGGTATGTATATTGCAATTTATGTAATCCAGTTGCAAGTGTTTCATGAAGTGTTATGGATGTTTGTATTGACCATGATGTTTGTAGTGCTGTTATTTGTTGAAGTGCTGTTGATTCATCCTCCTTGTTTTTATTGTCTTGTTTGCTTTCATTTACAGATTTTACTGGTACCGCAGGTATTTTTTTGTTTGATGCAATCTTCTTCTTTGTATCATCAGACTGACCCTCCACCTCTCCACTCTCTCGCTTTAATCGTTTACGTTCCTTCGCCTCCTCACGTTTACGCTTCCGTTTAATCTTTTGACGTTCCTTCTTGGTTAATGTCGGCGTCTCCTCTTTAGACTCGAAACTATCTTTGGCAGCTGCAGGTTTACCATTTATAGCCTCTTTAACCTTTTTCTTCTTGTCCTTCTTTGCAGACTTCTTTGTATCTCCGTCAATCTTTTCATCCTTATCTTCATTCTTATCGGTAAAGACAACCTTGGTAACAAATCCACTATTCTCATCACCAGACTTTTCTACCTTGTATGCATCTCCTGGTATAACATCCAGACTGAATATATTGGGTATAAGAAATAAGAAGGTAAATGTTGGAAGTGAGCATATCATATGCACAAAATATAATATAAAGTACCACCCCTAACTCCTTACTCTTGACCCCTAACCCCCGAAAACACACCTAACAACAAACAACATACAATCAATATCTCACCTTAAAAACATACCAGCATCATTACTCCCATCAACCATGCTACCATCATACTTGTTCGTAGTATCAAATTTATCATCTAAATTATATAAATCAGTATCATCTTCTAATGAATCATTATCATAATGGTGTGATGTCCATTTTTCTAAATTGTTAAATTCATCTTCTTCTTTTTCAATACTACATTGTGGACCATGTTTGGTATGTTTAGTAGTAGTAGGATGAGGACGTTTCTTCTTACCACCCTTTGATGGAAGTTGTTCATCATCTTTATTTTTTAAGTCAACTTCTAGACGTTTCCCTGGTATTGATGACCATCCTACACGCTGCTGATCATCATCATCTACATCTTCAATACTGGTAGTGGCAGTAGTAGGTCGTTGCCGCTTCTTCTTTGCCATGGTTGAATAGTCAATAGTTGCAATGAAGCAATGTGGTGAGATTGGTGGCTCTACGCACTAATTTCCTTCACTAGCAAAATGGCGATGAAACGTCCGTGATTATGAGAGTGTAAGTGTTAATTTGTACATCCGACGCAATGTTCTCAATAGCGGCGGTGCGATAGATAGGTATATAGGGAACATTAGTATGATAAAGATATGGGATAATATCCATGCATCTATAGAGAAATCTCTAATTTCTAGCGGCGGTGCTGTAGTTATTTTAGTGGCGATACTGCCACCTCTTCTCATTGCAATAGTTTTCATCTATTTGCATAGAAATAGAAAAAGAAAAGTAACCGCCCAACTACCTCATATGAAGAAATGTATGTCATGTTGCAAAGAGTTAACAGAGGAACAATATAGTAAGAAACAATGGAAATATAGACAGTGTAGAAGATGTAAAGAGTGTATTTATATAGCTGTGCAAAACGATGCCATCAAGAAGAGCAAGGAACCATTCTTATATGATGATGTGGATGATGATGATGATGCACCATCATGTTGGATCTGTTTGATGAGTGGTTTCGATAAATTTGGAAAGCCCATACGTCGTGATTGTTCATGTAGAGGTACCGACTCCGGATATGCACATACCTCTTGTCTCATACAGTTCATGACGTCGAAAACACATACCTTTATTGAGAATAGCAATACTTCTTCACGGTTGTATGATTATGGTGAACTGAATAGTTTATGGACATTATGTCAATATTGTAAACAGCCGCATCAAAACAAATTGGCAGTGGAAGTTAGTTGTGCATTTGTATCACTTGTTGATCAGAGTTATGAAATCAAGTATTCAGATACTTATCATAAGTTATGCAGTATCGTCAAAAAGCTAGAAGGTCGGACGAAGGAGATTGCCTTAGTGACAATAGCAAATGCAAGAACTAAGTATTACCTTAAGATTGAAGCATTGAGTGTCAATCAGATATCATATGTCGATATGGTTGGAATGAACAATCTAAGTGAAGAGCAAAAGATCAAGGCGATTCAAGCTGCAAAGGAGATGCTTTCGTTGATTAAACAATTGAAAGAAGAGGATGATGAAATGAATGAAGACTATGTCAAGTTACCAGACCGAGTAAGAGCATTAGAAGGAGAAGCACATACCTGCCTTGGTAACATAGCTCTTGCAGAAGAATCAAAAGAAAGTGTAAAGAAGGCAATATCTCATTTCAAGGATTGTCTCGATGTGTATGAAGAGATTGGTTTTGATGCTGGGATTCTAGTAATAACAAACATTATTGCTAGTGCAAAGGTCCGTGTTTGCTATCCATACTTTAAATGCTGGATGCTTCTATGCAGTGGCTTTGGCAAATGCCAACCAACACAAAAACTCATCTCAGATTTAGATGTTCGAAGTACTAGGGCACATGGGGCTACCCATCGTATGACCAAGTCTATTAAGACGGATATTAAATACATAAGGAGGGCAGCGGCAGCTTGAGTAGGTAAGAACAAAGATGAGGAGCACAATGTATATTATGTACAACTGTAGATAGTATCGAACAATAATGTAGACGTTGAGTAATGTATCATATGATACTAAGGAGTTTGAAACCACTCATCTTGATCTCTCCAGTCATCTCTCTTAGATCTCTTTTCAAAAGACTCACCTCTATTTCTTCTTCCGTGTTGTCTTCTTGAGCCACGGTCAGCCCCTCTATTATCTCTTCTTGAATAGTATTCATCTTCATCATCATCAACATCGTCATTATTATAGCTTCTTTTCTGTTTGAAATGCTCATCTTTGAATGTAAAAGGTTTCCATGGTTTCTTCAAATCATCCAATACTAATGAACCAAAGTTGCCTGTATTATATAGCTTTAGAAAGAGCTCACAACGCTTTAACCATAATTCATCTTCGTCTAGATGTTTAAACTTTGAACCATTGGCAAGTTGGGATAATGTCTCATCTATATTGTTCGTTGGTCCATCTAATCCTAATTTGTCAACATAAACAAATACACGATCTCTATTCGCACAAGTGAGAATGTAGTTGCAGAACGATTTATGTAACTCAATATCATCAGCAGCATTTTTACCGAGTGGTAAGAGATTGGTGGCACCGAAGGCAAACCAAGAAGCTGGCCTCTCCTTGAATACGAATATTGGTGGAGTGATACCAGGCACGTCCATAAAGTATGCTCGAGGCTTATCACGGAGGACATAATCAGTAATCTCACGAGTTTTACCTGGAGTATCAAGTATACCAGGCATCATTGCCTTCTTTGTTCCTTTCTTCTTTTGTGAAATACGAACCTTTATACCTTTTTTTGGTATCATGTCACGACTTCGACATAGTCTAAGTAATGCTTGTAACACTGAGCTCTTACCTACATTGGCTACACCCACGGTAAGTGCGGTGGCATTACCTCCCCGTTCATCCATAGTATCCAATAAGGTGTCTAGTAATTCATCAAAGTAATGTACCTCATCATTTCGTTGTTTTTCTGATCTTGTATCCACAAATACACTTTGTGACTTTGGCCAATACTTAAGCGTCCATTGCTCAACTTGATTACGTGTACGATCATCAATTAAATCAGCATGAGTATAACATATCAAATGTGTACGATGTTTTGCCAATCTTGTAAATGATGGATGATGAGATGATGCTGGGACACGTACATCTCGTATTTCTAATAATACATTTGCATCAAATGATCGAGTATGTATCTTTGCAAGACCTTTATCTTCATAGGGAGCAAAGTTGTAATAATCTAGTCCATTCTCGTGTTGTTCTTTTGAATAACCAATTTTGAACTTCCTGGCAATCTTTGACCATGCTTTATGTTTGGCTTTTACAGTATCAGATGGTTTTGATAATTGTCTTGCAATATGTGGATTCTCTGCAACTTTGACATTATTTTCATATTGTAGAATAGGACAAGTTGAGCTGATGGATCGTATTATACACCTACTTCCTAATGCATGATACGTTTGTGATGATTGTAATGTAGAAATTGAGTTTGATATTATTTTGTGGTTTGATAATGAAACTTGCCTTCGGATGGCTGACATGAGCGCCAGCGACGACGACACAGGCGGCCGCCGTGCAGAACAAATACACCTTGCAATCGATATTGTCATCAATAGATATAAAGCCTATGGTATCGACGGCGGACGAGAGCAAACTTTTTCAGTCGGTATCCTCCCCCCCAACAAAAAGAAAATGCATGCGCCAATGACCTCTAGCCAACCATGATAATCGCTTCTAGACCTGCAGGTATGCGTATTATCTGCTCGAACCGTTGGTCGGTAGTTGGGGATTGTGAGTTGACGGCAGCGACTGCAATTTCTAATAGAATGTTTACTACGTTATCTTCTTCAAAATCATATCATATGCTCATACGACGTAATTGCAATACAACTACATATACATCACCAGCATCAAAACAATATAGCAGGGGGAGAAGATATGTATCAAGAAGTATACATAATCATCATCCAAAGTTGACGTATGACGCGGTATCTTACCCGCAACACCTGAAGAGAAGATATGCATCAAATGTAAATAATCAACCAAAGTTGGCGTATGAGTGGATTGTCAATGGCAAACAATCCAGGTTAAATGATAACGATATCATAAAGAGTGTGCATGAAGATGGGAAGGAGGTTATTGTATTCCTACATGGTTTATTGGGCAATGCAAAGAATCTAAGGTCACCCGCGAAGAAATTGACGCAACAATTATCCAATTATAATGCATTACTTCTAGATATTAGAGGTCATGGAAACTCGACGTCCGATTCATTATACTTTGAACAACCTCACACATTCACTTCATGTGTTGAAGATATCAAAGATACACTTAAACCACTTGGCTTGACTGGAACGAATAGTCCTACAGTTATTTGTGGACATTCTTTGGGAGGTCGAATTGCTTTGCAATATAGTCATACTCTATGCACAACGGATAATACTCAACAGATAGAAGCACCAAGGCAAACGTGGATTTTAGACTCTGTTCCAGGAAAGGCTGATCCGTCAGTTCATGGTGTCTTAAACGCAATATCATCCTTACCTACTCCTATACCATCTAAAACTTGGTTAATAGATACACTAGTAAAGGAACACAAGATGAATAAGGCCATAGCACAATGGATAGCAACGAATCTTAGAGATAATGGTGATGATGCATTGGAATGGATCTTCAATTTGCATATTGCCAATGAACTAGTGCAAAACTTCTCCGAGCAAGACTTTACAAAGATGATACATGATGTTACACATCCATCTTCTAATGATGATGATATGAAGAAGAAGAAATCAACTGTGCAATTAGTAATGGCGGGTAGAAATAAGTCATGGAGTGAGGAGATTATCAAAGAGTTGGAATCAATACCCTCGTTCAGAGATAGATTACATTTACATACGTTAGATAAAGCAGGACATTGGGTACACGTGGACGACCCTGAAGGACTACTGAAGGTAATGGTAGAAGGACTAGAGCATTAATAAAGAACAACTAGTAATAAGTAGTACTTCAACTAAGGCTTTGATTCTATAAAAGGATATTGTGCAGCACCTATCTGAACAAGCTCGGAGAATTCCTCGGACTCATTTTCACCAACAACCTCCGAATAATTGATAAGGTTCAAGTGTAGATCCATTGATTCATCTTCTGTTGGGAAGATTCCCTTGTATTCGCATTTGCCACAATATAAATACTTGTGTTTGGTGCTTCCTCTGGCAAAAAGCAATATCTTTTTATCAAACACCTCTTGCCGCCACGAAGAGTAGAAGTCATATAGTGACTTCTCACTTGATTTTGCTGCTTTGTCGTTTGGTTTAAGATTGAATCTAAACTCTCTTCCTTCTTTCAAGAAACCTGAAGTAGATCGATAGACACCTCCAAAATTGCAGAACAACACATAGCAGTTTGTCATCTCGCTCACCCCTGATCTCCGATTGAAGCCAATATGAGTACGTTCAGGTAGAGCGTTAATGAATTCATACCCAACTACTCGATGTACACAAGTATCCTTTGTGTATCCCATCACAGTTCCGACTTGAGGAAGATCATCAAGCTTTCCTGTCAGATCTCTCAGTTGCACTGGTTTTGGTCGCTTTCCTGTGCCTACTTTTCGCACATGAGCACGCTCCTTCTTAGTCATGGTAGGTATTAGAGGCTCAACTGGAAGCACCCGTTTTGTTGGGAAGTCAGGGATGGACTGAGAAGATGCAGGCCAGCATTGACGAGATAGCTGTTTTGAGAACAGACTTGTCACCTTGCCCATCGGGATCTCCCAGAGCACTCTTTCACTTCCAGTTGGCTCACTGGTATCTTGCAAGAATGTAAAGCGGATATTGGATGTGAGATGTGGATGCTCATTGAAAAGTTGACCATTGTATCTTTCGAGTACACTTTCTCCCATTATTTGCTTCAATAGATATGGAAGTACAGCTGCATCTAACGTTGCATACTCAATCTGCTCGGATGATAAAGGCCTTGTCGTCCAATCAGAACATTGTTGTTCTTTGAGTAGTCTTCTTTGAAGAACCAGTGCCACTGTCTTTTGTAAACTTGATGCAAATTGAGCGTCTGGTTTGGGTAGTACAATTGATGATACTTTCTGTAAATCGATAACTCCATTATAAAGACAGAAGCATGGCATATGTGGAAACGATGCTGCCATCTTGCCGAGGTCTGCCAGTACACCAAACCCAATTATAGGAGTATTTGAATCTTGAAATAGCTTCGAAAGAACCCTATTCAGTTCCAACTCTGTCTCACTTTGAACCGATTCGTCACATGAGTCTTCAAGGTGTAAGGATTGACAAAGACACTGTAAGTCAATTAGGAATGAGTATCTCTGTGTGCTCAACTGTAATGTGCTAACAGGATTGTCACTGCCACAGTTTTTGCCCGGTTTCCATTCAGCATCTAGACCCCATACACACTCTAACACAACTTCATCTACTGTATAGTCTGCACTCTCTGCTAGTGTCTTGGCATGATGTATTGTACGATCAATTTCTGTTTCAAGTACTCTTATCGATGCCAAGCCATCTACCATGATTTTGATTTCATCAGTGGCAGATTGTGAACAAAGAACTTGTTCAACAGTCAACGGATCTAACGAATCAATGTCCAGTAGTACTTTTTGCTCATTAGCCTTGACCTTTTTGGGAGAACTTACACGAGATTGAGTAAAGGTAAGTTGTGCAGAACCCTCTTTGTTTGCATTCTCCAACGACCTATCTTCTCTTTTCCACCATCTAACTGTTGGTCTGAGGCTACGAGGTGAAAAGCTGGTGGGTATACCTTGATGACAGCCACTGGCTCCATTGGCAATAGATTCCCTATACTCTTTGAGTTGCTCTGAGATATCATCTCCCATGTTATTAGAATCAATATCGAAGCGCCTGATAGAGAGGAGAAGACAAAGATGTGATGAGCATGTGTTCAACGCTAGGCAAAAGTGAAGCATATTGCTTGGCATAGTACTCACGGATCTAGGTCTCCATATAGCTTTGAATCCGAATGGGTAGTACGATAGTTTACAAACTCTCCCCCGTTCCTCAACTGTTCCGCCTCAACATTATACAAGAATTGACAAGCATCTTCATTTAAATGACTGACTGCAATACTACATGGTGTTTGTCCCTTGTTGTTCACAATCAACAAGCTTGCCCCCTCAGCTATGAGATACCTAACAACATCTTCACGACATTGTGTCAAGGCGTAGAAGATAGGAGTCTTGCCATAGTTCCCTTCTGACTTGGATATAGTATTGATTATATCCAACTCAGGGTAATGCTTTTTGGACATCTCTACAATATACTTGACTGCTTCGAAATCCCCTTTCCAAGAACAAAGATGCAGCGCATTCTTGTTAACCCCTACTGTGCCATATGTCAGCATTAGGCTTTGGAATTCACCGACTCTTATTGCCTCATCGATAAGCTGTTTCGACGCATCTACACGACCTTTCTTTCGAAAAGTAGTCCGTAATAGTTGCGCTTTATCTTCAATACTAGTCAGAGATCTGTACTGTTTCAATCTATCTTTCGGTTCTGATGCTCGCCTTCTAATTTCTTTTCTCAACTTGTAATCATTATTAGTTTGAGGAGTGATAACTGACGATGGAGATTCAGACCTAGATGATTGAAACTTCCCTACGAGTACTCCATGCTTATTACTTTCTGCAACATTCAAGAGTTGTTTCATAGGTAGTTCAAGAGAATGTCCCAAGGTTCCACTACCAATACTTGCAACATCATAATCGACAATTGATTCTTCTACATACAACTTCATTGGGATAGTATGCCCAATGGGTGACATACAACCAGATTTAAAGCCTGTCAACTGTTCTGCCGTCTCTGTTGGTGCCATTGATATAGAAATATGGGAATGATGCTCAGGAAGTAGTTTGGAACTCAACTGTTGATCATTGTATATACATTCTTGTAACAATGATATATCAACTCTGTCTGACATTTTCTGTGCTGTAACAATGTATAATACTGTATTGCTGCTGTCGTCATCAACTAATGCTTCTTTATTTTGGGTATATGAAACTTCCCATACTAATGTTTTAACATGCACAGAGCTATCGCCAGATGATTCATATTCAGTACATATCTTAATATTAGATGAGGTAACAATACCCCCCTTTACCAATCGTTGTTTCAAGAGTTTACCAGGCTCCTCAGAAGTTATTGGTAATGCCACCATTTGACTTGATGATGAGATTGGACGATTGGAGAAAGCCGTAGATACAAAAGCGTAGATGTAGTGGGTGTGATAGTATTGCAAGAGGAGAAGGAGAACAAACTTATGTCTGCTTTTCATTTATTATAAATAATGTGAGAAGGCTAGCAGTATCTCGCTGTTATTTTGCAGTGATACTGGATTCTCCAACAAATAAATTACCACTAACCAACAACCAAGTAATAAACACCGTCTCTACGGCTTGGAGACCATCAAATATATATGTTGGTACGAATACGCAAAAAAGTAAAATACGTATATTTGAAGAACGAATATACATAATCGTAGCAAAACTTCTAATATGCCCAAACTCATCTTCATTCTATATATTGGTAGCACCCAATATACATAACAGGATACACCAGCCCATTTTGTATATTGAGTGCTACCAATATACAAATAGACTAAATAACTACACCACATACACATAACAAAACATATTGCAAATACCACACAAAACTATTAACCATTGCAACAACGCAAAACAGTACCAACATATAATAACCAATAACTCAACGTAAGTGTACATTGATTATATTTGTATTGTTAGCTATTAAATTACTCATATGTCTTTGCAATTATTGTTTTACTAGATAATTATGTCATCCATAGGTTCAACCGTTCTTGTGTTAACACCGGAGATGAAAAAACATCATCGTACTCAATTCAATGAATTGATGGCTGAAAGATTAAGTAACATGGATGATACAGCGGGGCCCATGAAAGTACAATCCCACCAGCAAAAGATTGATTTTTTATTGGAATTAGAGGCTGGTAAGAAGTCTAACCCTCCCGTTACTAAATCACAACTTAAAAAAAAGTATCCGCAAGCATATGACTGGGCTAAGACATATGATGTGATTGTTGTTGGTACTGAAAAGCCAATGCTAGTCTACAGTTTCAAGGGTGTTAGTAAGGAAGGAGAGATTGTAGGATTGGATCAATGCCAGCAAGTGCTACACCGTGATAATGTATACGACAACATTATTGCTCTTCATACAGGGACAGAAGGTAGTGGTAAGACAGGTCACCCTAAAGCAAGGACATTCAAAAAGGCAGTTGTGGCGAAGTATGGGAAGAGTGTTCCTGCATGGGCAACGGATTTGTTATGTGCCACTTGCCCCGTTTGTATTAGGCAGCAGACAAGGAAGAAGCCCAAAGCTGGTCATACACCTATTTTCACACCTGGATTCAATTCACGTTGCCAAATTGATATCATCGATATGCAGTCTATGCCCGATGGTCCGTTCAAATATATCTTAGGATATCATTGCCACGGTATCAAGGCACCACTTCTTTATGCCTTGGCAACGAAAGAGATTCGTGCCGTTGCTTGGATACTGTTCAACATCTTTACTATGTGGGGACCACCTGCTACTCTCCAAGCTGATAATGGGAGTGAGTTTGGTCAGACTGCTCTAAGTGGGAGGGCAAAGTTTGTCAACATTGATGATCAAGTAAGCAATGTATTCACTATGCCAATGTAAATTGTTTGTTTATGTTACTCATCTCTTCCTATCCTTATCAACAAACAACAGTATTTGGACGGTGTTATCAGCGAGTTGAAGAATCTTTGGCCGGGGTGTGCTCTTGTGAGGGGAAATCCCCGTAAATCTGAAACAAATGGAGGGCAAGAGCGGCTTAATCGAACTGTGGAGACAAAGCTTGGCAACTGGATGGTTCAGACTAACAGCAAAGCGTGGTCGGTAGGAATTAAAATGGTACAATGGGAAATCCTTACTCAAACCCATCGTGCCGTTGGTGATATCCCGTATAGGCTCTTGTATGGGCAGAATCCTCGTGAGTTATCTTTATATGTATACTGTTTATATGAATTAGTAAGTATCAGCGTTACTCACACATTTATTGTCCCATGCCGTATCCTCTATAGGCGTTGGTCTGGCAAACCTCCCTCTAGATAGATCAGTGATTGAATCGCTTCAAACCGAATCTCAACTACGAGCAGTGTTCAATGTTTCTCAAGACGGACCGCTCCCTTCTGCTATTGTGCAATCTCAGTTGGATAATCGCCGTTCTATTGCTCTTGCTCCTCCTGGTGCCAAATCCGTTGCTGCAGCTAACAACACCTTAACAACTTCCGACAATGCTACCGAGGACAATGAGATGCAACGTTGGACAGCTTCATTGTTAAAGGACGATACCAACGAGTATGATACGTTGGGTTGTCCTGACAATGGAGCAGAAGACAGTCGTAAGCTACCAGCTCCCCCTAACAGTGCAGCAAAGAAGAATGCGGCAGCACAATCTCTTGTCAGTCTTGGTCAGACTCAAGATGATACGGCCACATCACCTCCGGCCACATCACCTCAACTGCGTACTACAGAAGAGGTGGCCGAAACAAGTACTGCAACTCAAGGTAACAATATGGAAGATGAATCTGAGGATGCGGCATATCTCCCAACGTCTGAAGATGCTGATGATTGTAGTAATACCCGTCATATGTGGCTCAATACGTTGTTCAACAGTGGCAAAGTTACCACTGCACAAGACTTGATTGATGCTTCTCTTCGGTCAACGTTTGCCATCGTTGATTGCGATGAGAAAGACAACGTATGGCGTCGAGTAATCATTAGGAAGAAACGTCAGTTTGTGTGGACTGTTATTGATGAGTTCGGGGAAGCTGAGCTGGACAACATTACGGCAACGGATGACAGCGGTCCTATTGCACAATGGGGTCAATTATATAAGCCCCCGTCAAAACGTCACTTCAACGATGCCAAGCAGGCCGCTAACAAGAGGAAGGATCTACATGATGCTAATGAGGAAGATCTAAACGTGTCACCAACACGCAAGAAGATGAGGGAGGATGCACTCAACAAGCAAATGCATCAAGGCCGTTCAATGAAGTTACGTGCACAGAAGGTAGCGGGGGAAGTTGAGGAGGGAAGTATTGTCCAGATCCCCCTAGCAGATGTAGACCGTACAAAGGTGGATGGTGGAGTATTGACACTTGTTGTTGTTGAAGTGGTTCGATACCGTGGCAATGCCGCACCTAAGTATAGGCTTGCCTGTGCCAAAGGCCCTCTTATCCCTTTGTATGATCGGAGTAGTATTAACCTTGTGCCTCACGGCTCTCGTCTGACATTGGGTTTGGACAACGTGTATAAGTCATGGCGTGGGTTGGCTAAAATTACTGAGAGAACGGCGGCTTCCTCGACATCAATGGTAGGTGGTCAAGGAAAGAAGATCAGGTGTGGATGCAAAGTAGGCAATTGCATGACTAGAAAGTGTGCGTGTTTTGTTGCGAAACGTATCTGTGGATCTCACTGCCACGGTGGATTGAATAAGAACTGCATAAACTGCAATGATGATAAGTTTTTACCTTAGAAGGATACGTATTATGTTGGGGTGTTGTGCTGTCCAGTAGTTATGATTTGTATAGGGGATTCTGTTATGGTGCTAGGTTTGGTTAATATAAGAATATACTGTAGATCGTTTTAGACTGCATAACGTTACTTTGTCAACTAGTGAATGACTAAGACTACATAACGTTGCTTCTTCATCAACTAGTGAATGACTAAAACTGCATAACGTTACTTTGTCAGCTAGTGAATAACTAAACTAAGACTACATAACGTTGTCAACTAAACTAATGTTATTAAAATTGGAAGATATACCAATAATTGTCTGTTTACTAATGTGTTAGACTCATCCCTATCCACACAATACCTCAACACAATTAATACTTGTAACATACTCTAACCATTATTTCGACATTCATTCACTACTGAAATGATTTAATACCCATAACACTCAAAATGATATTCATGACGAATTTGACAGTTCCGAGCATATTAAAGTAAGCACGTTCACGTTTGATATGTAGGGATAGTAGTTTTTGTGCCTTCTCTAATTCTTCTTGTGCAACCACTAATTTATTTTGAACGGTTGCCAATTCTTCCTTCACTACCAATAATTCAGCACGTGCCTCCTCTCGTGCTTCTTCCCTAGCCGCCTGGAGTATATCAAATGAGACTGTAGCGTCAGCATCATAATCAGATACGGCACTATACACACTTTCCTCTTCATTAACTAATGATGCAATAGATGTCATGTTATTGATACTGTTGAAGTAGCATGTGCATAGAACTGCTCGATAGTTGTGTAAGTATTGTAAGTATTGCAATAGAAGAAAGAAGTGATATTATGTATTTGCTCACCTTAATAATATTAATGATATATATTCGTTAATAGTTTATGGATGATGGCGTATCACAATAATGTATTTTGCTTCTTGCCATATTCGTTGATATTCGCTGTCGAATATGTATAATTGAATACATATATATAGACTTGCTGAAGCAATCTATATTTGTATATTCGTATCTGATAATGATTGGCATGGTAATCCGATTATCCATAGTTGTAGACAATTCATAGTACGAATATAAATAATTGCATTTATCGTGTCATTTTGCGTATTCGAAGGCCGAATATACGTATTTTACTTTTTTGTATATTCGTACTAACATATACATATCAAGATGATGAGTCATTGAGTAAAAATCGTCGGCATTGGTATCCTAAAGGATACCTAACACTAATGGGGGAGCTAGCACGAGGATGTAGCGCACTAACGATAGATATTGCCTTGAAAGTCTAGAAGAATGTACATCTTATATCTTTTTTTCCATAGCTGGTTATACACGAACATCATTCAATATATTGGTATCAATAGAAAAGTATACCCTTCGTACAAAATATTCGAGATGATTTTATCTTTGAGGGGAAAGGGAAAGCCTGCCTTCATTATTATACTAGATATCGCTTGTCATTTCTATGCAATTATATTCATTTACAACAGTCAAATGAAGTAAAACTAATTGTATATCAAACTGTAACATGCTCTATAGTAGATTATCTCATCATTATGTTGTGTCTTGGATATTGCGAGAGTAAAGTCTACCCTTTTGTTTACCATTGTCCTCTGGGTAATAACTTAGTACAAATCTTTTGATACAGCAGCTGAAAATTTCGTCGTAGGTCTTCTCATGAGTAATGAAACCATTCCTTTCTAGCCATCCTACCAAGCATCTGTTGTCATCATCCCGTGGGGGTCTAATTACCTTACATCCAAACTCTGCCTCTCTGACACTTGGAATCTCACTAAACTGAGCAGGTGCAATAATTACATGCTCATCTTCATCGGTGTCCTCTAGAAGCAGTGCAAATTGCTTATTAGGATTGGGTTGCTCTTCATCTTCAGACGGGACGAAAATCTCAATTGCATTACATGTCATAGCATTGTGTTTTCTGCGAGAAAAAGTAGCTTGCTCGCCCCAATCATGAGTACGACTCATTTGTTCTTCATATGTTGTGTACCCATTTTGTTGAAGCCAATTTAGAGCACCCACAATACCACCTCTTCCAGCATCAAGAATCGGGGAAAAATCTTCTCTTCCTTGAACACTAACTAGAGGTTTAGTAGCCTCAGTAATTTGGATTGCATCAGGGTACATTATAAGGCGGCTTGAAAAATTATGTGTTGATACAACAACCAAATTCTTCTCACAATTGATATCATCTTGTTTACAAAAGTAAGGAAATAACCCAGTGGATATGGCTTTTGATATACCACCATACTCTTTATCAAATGCCTCTGCAATTCGTTCATCTTGTTCATCGCCCTCAAAAAACTGTCCTCTACCAATATTGATATACCACCGAATCTTAATCGCTAATATCAACCTCTCAATACCTAAAAACTCTGCCAAGTTAATACATGAGTATCAATATCCTCAACTTTAATAATATTGTCACGCATATAATCTAATAGTTTTGCGAATGCGATTGGGTTCCGATCAAGGAAGATTTCATTTTGAGAATCAGCCCAATTACCTGATAGTAATGAATCAAAGTATGCAGAGTTATTTGTTAATGTAGACGCGGAAGTGATAAACTTGGTACCGCCGACATTTAATGTGACCGGAGAAGACATTGTTAAAGAAGTAAAGTATCGTATTTCAAAATGATGAAAGGGTAAGAGTTATTGAAGCTTTTGCACGTATGGAATAATATGCTTTAAACACGCTAAAGTTGCAAATAATAAATAGGATGCTCACACAGTATTAAATCACACATGCTCAACTTATAACTTTAGCGATTGAACGGTATCCGTCACACGCCTTACCAATTGAAATAAACTAACACTGATCTCTAAAGACATCATATCCTAACACTGTGTTCACTGTGCTGTATAATGAATATATATCGATTAAGCACAGATAATAGGAAGTAAATATTATCATCTTTGAAAGAGTACACATCTTGTGCATAAAAAAATACACTCTCATAATTTTTCTCAAGTTGTCCGTGTTATTCCGGTTGAGTGTTATTGATTGTAGACAAAGGATATCTAAATAACACCGGGCTATCATGGCAGATAATGACGAAGACGACCTATTTGGTAATGACGACGAGGTAATGAAAGAAGAGCCATCTTCGCAACCTACAGAAAACGCAAATACAAACAACAATAATCAAATTGATGTAAATGCCATTGCAAATTTAGTTCAAGAGGCCGGTGGTGGCGCTACTACTGCTCAATCTACCACACTAATGCTAAAGCAACATCCACCACCTGATGCATTACCAGCTGGCTGGTATTTAAAACCTAGTATATCATCACCTGGTAACTTTTATTACTTTAATCAAGATACAGGCTTATGTCAATGGGAATATCCCACTGCTGTTGCAGCTCCCGTAATGGATAGTCAGCAGGCTGTCGCTGACAATGGCGGTGCTGCAGTTAGTCAAGAAAGTCTAAATGCTACTGCCGCTGCTGCAGCTATGGCTGTACAAAGTATATTAAAACGAGGTGCCTCAGACATTACCTCACCCGATAAGAAGAAGAATGAACCCGCACCACCACAAAAACGTGCCAAAACATCTAGTAGTAGTGAAAAGGATCAAAAGTTACGTCGTAGTAACAGTGGTAGTAAACGTGATCGACATCATTCATCATCATCTCATGATCCAAAGGAGGTACGTGTACTACATATACTTAAGAAACATCGTGGATCTAGACGACCAGCAAGCTGGCGAAATCCCAAGATTACAGATACAAAAGAAAAAGCAATTAGTGATTTACGTGAATTACTATCAGTATTAAATGAGTCCAAAGGTGATAAGAAGGAATTACGTGCAACATTTGAAGAATTGGCAAAGACCGAAAGTGATTGTTCAAGTGCTAAACGGGGTGGTGACTTGGGTTACTTTGGTAGGAAGAAGATGCAACCTGCTTTTGAAAAGGCTTCGTTTGGTTTAAGAGTTGGACAGTTAAGTGATATTGTTGATACTAGTAGTGGTGTTCATTTGATTTTGAGATTGGGTTGAGTATGTCGTGTGTAAATCTAAAACAAAATAGGTCCATAAAGGATTGGTGTTTAGCATTGTATTCTCAACACATGAACATTCCTCTCTTATTAACCCTTGCCACGCCAGCCTACTTTCAGATTAGATTCAAATAATTCGGGCAAACTTTGACACAATCTGTAAAGAACCGACAATCCTATATCATCTCTACCTATCCAAGATATAGCAGTAGGCAGCACATTCAGCTCCATACCAACAAATGCATCCACATTAACAACCGAAGGAGTCTCGGAGGACGTTTCGTCATCAAAGTACCCTCGTGGAAACATATGATATTGAATGATCTTCTGACGAACTACTTCCCTTTTCGACGGCAAGGCATTCAGCCGCAATAAGCACTCAAGTCCTAAATTCTCAGAAAGGTCTATAAGAGTGTGGTTAGATGATAACACCGTTTCAATACTCGATGGGTTACAAATGGTGTTAGACATTTCTCTCCATGCACTTCCCCCGTCACGGATTTCACCCATTGACAATGTTCGTAGAGTGTTATTATATCTCAATGGCAATAGGGCAATCACACAAATTGGATGGAAGGCATTTTCTCATGTTTACAACAACCAGGAGTTGCAATCGAAGAACTCTTGTTACTTTATAATAACGGAATGACACGCGAAGGATTGAATGAGCTGGGAAATGCATTAAAATGCAACACAACATTAAAGACTTTGGATCTTAGCGGGTCTATGTCAATCAACCCCACCGATTGGGATGGATTTCTATCAGTTCTAGTAAACTTCAATTCAACTCTCGAAAATCTTCGTCTTTGGCATAATTACTTGGATGATGAATCATTACCAATACTAGCCAACTGGTTGGTTCAAAGTGGGAGAGTTAAATCTCTTCAACTTTCATTCAACCATGAAATTACAGCTGAAGGGTGGCTAAACTTCTTCACTGCTCTACAGCAGATCCCCAACTTGACATTAGAGGAACTTGATATAAGTGATAATTTTATTGACGATGAAGTGGTACTCGCTTTACTCAATGCATTGAATAATATGATTTGTTTGAAGTCACTTGCGATAGGATCCGCTGGTGTTACTGTCCAGGGATGGCAAATACTTACACAATTCCTCGGAAGTGATAATTGCAAATTGACAAAGCTGGATTTCTATGGTGATAATGTAACAGATGATGTAGTTGTTACTGCTGCCATTGCCTTGAGATATAATAACACTCTACGAACATTGTCAATGGGTGAAATCCGTGACGGGGGAAGTGCATGGAGAGAAATGTCTAACACCATTT
>Ga0214478_100351_pt1 | contig 27099 bp, 27 predicted proteins | sample M1_20Mar14CPVII9_2_FD_178001 | JGI IMG/M metagenome (GOLD analysis project Ga0214478, IMG submission 178001) | Marine eukaryotic communities from Monterey Bay, California, United States - M1_20Mar14CPVII9sort6BwellD7 | ecosystem: Environmental > Aquatic > Marine > Unclassified | place: USA...
CTCTTTTTACTTTTTTGCTTTGTACCGTGAGGATCAAATAATGTTGATAGCAAGCTTTTGATATTATCATTCTTTTCCATATCAGTAGTAGTATTAATTTTACGCCTTTTGGATGGTGGGGGAGACGATGACATATTGCAAAACCTATTTGCAAATAGCAATGATATAAAGATATTGTACGAAAGTTCAGATTGAAGATGGAGAAGATACCGTCAAGGGTATCCTTTATTTATGAGTAAATATTGACCGTATGGACAAAAGAGTAGTATTTGTCGATAGATTATTATGTTCTGATTGCAATGGTATGTTATGAGCCTATGAAAGCGTCTCGATGTTGCATAATCTTATACCATCGAACCTCTAACCATAATGCAATGATTTCAAATTTTTTTGAATTTATTTAAAAGAGTAGAATCACTAGACCAACACCAATTGATAGACATTGATCTCTAGAGTTAGTGATGTATGGCGGTAGTCGTCTAATACCATTAGGTGCTGGAGGTTTGTATGCGGCCGCAACTATATTGCAATACCTATGATATTTTACTTCTTTTGGCCACACACCGCACGCCGCACGCCTACAACTCTCAACTCTCAAATCTCAAATCTCTATCTACCCGTAGCAATCGTCATTGAACCATGGCAGCCGCCGAAGCATGTACCGAAATACTACCCAATCTCGATCCGGATATAGCAGATTATATTATTGGTATACTAGATGATGAAAGTGCACTTGAATCCGATAGTAGAGAGGATACAGCTGAGACTATTAGTGGGTAAGTTTTTATGCTTGTTTGTGGTGATGATATGAGTATATGAGTATGATGTGCAATATGCTCTAGAGGTGTGACCTCATACTGTCGGAGTCTTTTAATATCTCATATGTTCATAAATATAATTATGCTCACATCTATGCTCTGTTTATCCATATGCTCACATCATATGTATATATATGCAACTTTTAATATCTCATGCATACGTATCACATGCTCATATATCATATAATCATATGTTCATATCATATGCATATTATAGATTCTTATTAAGTGCCGAATATTGTGAAACAGAAGAGGATGCTACCGCTAAGGCAAATGAACTTATATCTCGTCTAGTCGGCAGTAGCAGTGGTGAGGAGAAGAAGAAAGATGACGTACTGCCAGTTATTCAAAGAGTTAATAAGATATCATTAGCAGATCAATTAAATGAAGAGAATGATAATTTTCTATATGGTGATACATCCAATAAGCGTAGTACCGTCAATACAATCATTACTGAAGATCAACACAATAATACTAACTCAAAGAATAAAAGTAAAGGTACCAAGAGTAATAACAAACCAACAGCAGCAGATATAGCCAATGAACAAATTAATGAAATTGAAAATGAATTATACCAAGCACGTATAAATGCTGTTAAAAGTAGATGGAAGAATGGTGCATATCGTGGTGCCATTGATGCTACAAACTTTACCTTAGCCAATCCGGGTGGAGGACAACCATTATTGGAGGATGCCGCTTGTAGATTAGTTTATGGTAAACGATATGGATTAATTGGACGGAATGGAATGGGTAAGAGTACGATGCTAAGAGCTTTTGCTGCTCGGCGTGTCGGTGATGTACCCTCCAATGTTAGTGTGCATTATGTATCACAGGAGGTTAAGTTAACAGAAGAAGAAAGGATTAAAACACCAATCGAGTTGGTAGTAGCGGCTGATATTGAACGGACGTTACTTTGTGATGAATTGGCAATATTAGAGGGTAAGGCTGCCAATGGGTCGCTGGACGAAAAGGGTTCTATCCGTCATGCTGAGGTATTAACTCATTTATCGGAGATTAATAGTGATTCGGCACCTAGACGAGCAGAGGATTTGCTAATTAACCTTGGATTTAGTGAAGAGTTGAGGAATAGACCATTGGCAGAGTTATCGGGTGGTTGGAGAGTACGAACTATGCTAGCCGCTGCCATCTTTGCTAAACCCGACATGTGTAAGTAGAGAGCTTTCTTTGTTGTTACTTTATTCGTTTCTGAATTACAAGAACTTACTCTTCTTGCCCCCTCTATAGTGCTATTGGATGAGCCTACAAACCATTTAAGCATATTGGCTGTGATGTGGTTAGCACGTGAGTTAAGTACAAGTGATACATGGAAGGATAGGATCGTCGTAATTGTTTCACATGACCGTCATTTCATGGATGAAGTTTGCACGGATTGCCTCCATATCTCAGGGGCTGCCAAACGATTAACTCAGGCTAAGGGTAACTATTCACTATGGCATAAACGGAGGACGGAACAACAGGCACTCTTCTACAAAGAGCAAAAGGCCAAACAAGATGAGATTGATAGATTGAGGGAATATGCGGGTCATGGATTTAAGTATGGTGGTAGTTCATCACAAATTAACAAAATGGGCATGAAAGCAAAGCAAGCTGATAAGTTGGAAATAGCACATGCTGAACATGCTGAGGAATTAGCCGCCCTTCAAGAAGATGTTGAGCTACCGATCAAGATATCATCAGGAGGGGAATTAGATGGATATGTTGTCCAATGCTTGAATGTAGGATTTGGATACCCTGGTACAAAGCGTCTCTTCTCAAATTGTGAGTTTGGTATTACATCAAAGTCTAGGATAGTTTTATTGGGCGAGAACGGTAATGGCAAGACGGTAAGTGGCATATGATATGAACAGTTTGTTAGGTTTATGACACTTCATATCTCGTTCCTCAACTCGACTATGAACAATATCATATATCATTACGATACAGACTCTTGTTAAGTTGATAATGGGGGAATTACAGCCATGTGAGGGAGACGTGAAAAGATCTCCTCATGCTCGATATGCCCTCGTTAACCAACATCATGCTGATCAAATCGACCTTACTCTCACACCGCTGGAGTTCCTTGAGCGTAAATTCCCAGGGGATGGAAGTTATGATCATATACAAAAGCTAAGAGGACACTTGTCAAGTTGTGGCGTAACATCTGGTAGTAGTACGGGGAATAAGAATGCCAGTATTAAGGACCTGCAGAACACTCCAGCTTCTGCCTTGTCTGGCGGGCAGAGGTCACGAGTAGCGTTAGCGGCTGTATCTTATGCCAAACCACATGTACTTGTATTGGACGAGCCTGTGAGTATCTGAGTGTTTGATAAGTTTGTCATGCCATGCTTCATACTTTTACTCATCATCACATGACATATGATATGTCTCTTTTGCACCTCTTATCGCTCATAGACGAATAATCTTGATTTGGAATCAGTAGCTGCATTAGCAGAGAGTGTAAAGACTTTCAAAGGTGCGGTAATCTGTGTATCACACGACCAGTACTTTGTTAATGAAGTTGCAAACGAGGCATGGGTAGTTAATGATGGGAAAGTTACACAAGTAGAAAGTTTCGAGGCATATAGGAAAAAGCAGCTCAAACTACTGAATAAGAATTGAGTTGTTTAGAGGATATTGAGTTTGATATCAACTGATCTTTTAGAAGAGGTATGCTTTTACTTTAAATTAAAACCAAGGTTTTGCTTCTTCTTCTTCTTGCCATAAGTTCCGGAGTATGTCATTCTACCTCATTATACTCGCATCACGACATTCCCAAACTGTATCTACTACTACTTGTATCAAACTCTCAAAGCTACTCTTTGGCTTTTTTCACTATTGACAACATTGAAACGTATATCGACAATTATGACTCAAGAGGAAATCCTATGGGTTTGTTTGTCTTCTATCCAACCGCACTTCCAACCGATATTTGACTAGCACAAATATAGAAGCCAAAATAAGAATGTAAAAAGGAATGAATACCATTGCGGCCAATAACCCATCATCCACTCGTCCTCGACAGGCAAATAATATTATTAGTGAAGTAATGATAACTAAGAAGAAAACTCGTGCATCACACAGCCTACTTCTTTCCCACAACCTAATTTGGATAATGTTCTTCATCTTCTTCCACCAAGGAAGATCTGGTAAGGGTGGTGGTTGTTGTTCTTGCTCTTACAACGACTGGAGATTGTGGCAAAGGAGGAGCTTCTTCATCCAACTCTATTTTAATGTCATCGGTCATCATCTCTGCAGTAGTATTATCGACGGCGACAGCGGAGATATCAGCCTCTATTTCAATAGTAATATCATTTGTCATTTCATTGTTGTTATTATTTGCTGTAGTATCGTCGTCATTATCGATTGCAATAACTATATCAACATCGTCAGCTGAACCAGCCTTGTCAATTGTCATTTTTTTTAGAAAAGAGATATAGAGGACAAAGCAGAAATTATTATCGATGATCCGTACTACCACACAGTTCAGAGACTACCCATCATAAAACTGATGCTAATAAGTGTTCTAATTTGCCAAGCAATAGCATATTATTTATTATGTCTCATTTCTAAACAATATTGAGCCCATCTTGGGGGAGAGATAAAAGGGGAGAGAGAAAAAAAGATACCGCCCTAAATTTTTCTCGAGACTTCTGACCATCATCATTGCTAGCTTCTTTATTCCTCTCTTCTAGTATGTAGTGTATAGAGATATAGATAGAGTATATAGATCAGGTTTCAACACTGTATTGATTGGGTGCGATTTGGTGATAACGTTGTTGCAAAGTATCCTTTAGTGTAGTGTAGAAGTTTACATCACACATATACACGTTGCAAATTGCAATCATGTCTTCCTCCGTTATGGCCATAGGTACGCGTGAAACAGATATTAATATCAAGCCAGAGTGTGTTATATCATCAGGAGGATATGATCCAGTCAAGAATGAAGTAGAAACAGACGATGAAGATCAAAGTGATAAAGTCAACACATCAAATCAACCCATCAACATTAAACAAGAAGCAGTAAAGGTCGAGTTGAAGACTGAAGATGATGATATTAGTACCGACGATGAACAATGTAGTCCTGATCATGTTATATCATCGTCGGGATACTATCCGGTGAAGAGTGAGGAGACGGACGATGAAGCGGAGGAGGATACTAACACATTTAATGTACAGAATCTGCCCATCAAAAAAGAAGGAGATGAGGAGACTGAAGAAGATGTTATAAGCACGGATAATACTGACAATAGTGAAAAGGAAGAAGTAGGAAGACGAAGGAAATGTCCCCGATTATTAGCAAGCTCCACCACTCAATCTAAGTATTGCAGCAAAAGAAAAAGAGAAAAGGAGGAGAGTAATGGATCTGTCGAAAAGGATGCTCGTATAGATTGTTCTGTCGAGGGGTGTACTGGTAAAGCACTTGATAGTGGCAAGTGTTGGAAACATAAGGGATACAATTATTGCAACACGGAAGGATGTACAAACAGAGCTCAAAAGGGAGGAGTTTGTACAAGGCATGGTGCTAAACGACAGAGACAGTCTTGCAGTCATGAAGGATGTACAACTCAAGCAAAGAAGGGAGGAGTTTGTTTCAAGCATGGAGCCAAAGCAAAGACTTGCAATCAAGAAGGATGTACAAATCAAGCTCAGAATGGAGGAGTATGTAAAAGGCATGGGGCCAAAGTACAAACCTGCAGCCATGATGGATGCACAAACATTGTTCAGAATAGAGGAGTTTGCATTAAACATGGTGCCAAAGTAAAAACTTGCAGTCATAAAGGATGTAAAAACCAAAGCAAGAAGGGAGGATTTTGTAGAGGACATTACAAGATATTGAATGGGGAGATGTAAGTTGTTGTATGAGTATTCGACTAGACTAAGCTAAATGATATAGATATACTTATTAGCTGAACCCTTTCCTTTATCCGTTAAAGACAGATAGCGTATCAAACAACAGGTCGATTCATTCCCACTCAGACAGGCTCGTGGATCCAAATCATCCTCCATATTCTGCCAACATTTCGTCCTCATCATTAGTTGAAATGAACCATATAGGTTGGTATTCTGATATCTTTCGGAAGCTCCTTGTTTACTTCATCCATATCATAGGCGTACTTTCTCCACTCTTCTTCTCATACTCATACTCTCCCTATACCTCTTGACTTTACTGTCATCTATATAGATTGTATCAAACTCTCATCCATATCATAGGCGACTTTCTCCCCAGTGTTGATGTACTCTTCTTCTCATACTCACACTCTTCCTATCTCTCTCGACTTTACTGCTACATTGATTGCATCAAACTCTTCAGCCAAGGATCGAAATCTACTCAGGACCAGTTAATTCAACCTGAGTCTCAAGTCTCTTCCATTTTACAATTACAGATGTGTCAAATAGACCCGAACTAGACATGATTTTATCAAACCATTTTACTAGAATTGAGTTAAGAGGGTATCGAGTTTGGTATCGATGTAAACTTATTCCTCTTGCACTTTAGAATGTAGTATCTCATTCTTCCTCATTATACTCGCATCACGACATTCCCAAACTGTATCTACTACTACTTGTATCAAACTCTCAAAGCTACTCTTTGGCTTTTTTCACTATTGACAACATTGAAACGTATATCGACAATTATGACTCAAGAGGAAATCCTATGGGTTTGTTTGTCTTCTATCCAACCGCACTTCCAACCGATATTTGACTAGCACAAATATAGAAGCCAAAATAAGAATGTAAAAAGGAATGAATACCATTGCGGCCAATAACCCATCATCCACTCGTCCTCGACAGGCAAATAATATTATTAGTGAAGTAATGATAACTAAGAAGAAAACTCGTGCATCACACAGCCTACTTCTTTCCCACAACCTAATTTGGATAATGTTCTTCATCTTCTTCCACCAAGGAAGATCTGGTAAGGGTGGTGGTTGTTGTTCTTGCTCTTACAACGACTGGAGATTGTGGCAAAGGAGGAGCTTCTTCATCCAACTCTATTTTAATGTCATCGGTCATCATCTCTGCAGTAGTATTATCGACGGCGACAGCGGAGATATCAGCCTCTATTTCAATAGTAATATCATTTGTCATTTCATTGTTGTTATTATTTGCTGTAGTATCGTCGTCATTATCGATTGCAATAACTATATCAACATCGTCAGCTGAACCAGCCTTGTCAATTGTCATTTTTTTTAGAAAAGAGATATAGAGGACAAAGCAGAAATTATTATCGATGATCCGTACTACCACACAGTTCAGAGACTACCCATCATAAAACTGATGCTAATAAGTGTTCTAATTTGCCAAGCAATTAGATGTCTCATTTCTAAACATATTGAGCCCAAAGAGATAAAAGGGGAGAGAAAAAAGATACCAAGCCAAATTTTCTTCTGTACAATAATATCTTCGATGTTAGTTTAATGCATAAGCTTCTATTCCTCTCTTTTAGTAGGCGTATATGAGATAGAGATAGAGTATATAGATCAGGTTTCAATGCTGTATTGATTGGGTGCGATTTGGTGATAACATTGTTGCAATCTTCGAGTATCCTTTAGTAGAATTTTTACATCACACATCAACATTTGCAAATTGCCATCATGTCTTCCTCCCTAATGACGGTCGTAGGCAAGCGTGAAATAGACGTTAATATTAAACCAGAATGTATTGTATCATCGGGATGTGATCTCAAGAATGAAGAAGAGACAGACGATGAAGATATGTGCAACAATGCCAACAAGAAATCAAATTCACATGAAAATCATTTATTACCCATCAAAGCAGTAAAGGCCGAGGTTAAGGAGGAAGATGATGATATAAGTACCGATGATGAACAATTCTCTCCGGATTATGTCATATCATCATCGGGGTACGATCCGGCGGTGAAGAGTGAGGAGACAGATAATGAAGATACATCAAATGAACAACATCTACCAATCAAAGAAGAATGTAAAGAGATGAAGACGACGAAAGTCTTCACGCTTAGCAAACAATACTACTCGACCTAGAGCATCATCTATGCAGGAAAGTGTGAAGAGGAAATATTGCCGTAAAAGGAAGAGAGAAGTAGAAGAGAGTAATGGTATAGAACAGTGTTCTATTGAAGGGTGTAACCGCAAAGCAGCGGATAGTGGTACGTGTAAGACTAAACATAAGGGATACAACCTTTGCAGACATGATGGATGCACAAACAGATCCAAGAAGGGAGGAGTTTGTATCAGGCATGGTGCCAAAGTAAAGACCTGTAGCCATGAGGGATGTACAAAACTAGCACAGAAGGGAGGAGTTTGCGTTAAGCATGGGGCAGAAGTGAAAACTTGTAATGTACTAGACAAGCTAGGAAAGGAGGAGTTTGTTTTAAGCATGGAGCAGTAATGAAGATTTGCAAACATGATGGATGTACAAGCAGAGCAAGAGGAAGAGAAGGAGTTTGTGCTAGACATGGGGCAGTCGAGAAGGTGAAGACTTGCAAACATGAAGGATGCACTAAACAAGCTAAGAAGGGTGGTGTTTGCTTTAGACACAGGAATCGGACGTGACGAGAATGCTATATTCTAGAGCTGTAAACTCGTCGTCTTCTTACTGATATACACTCAGCTGTATACAATAGAGTCACCTCCATTTACTTTACATTATATTTATATCACATTATCATCATACAATAAGCCACTATAGAAGCTAATGATGTAACATATATCATATTTTGCCATCTCCTATCTCCCTCACAATTGGACAAACTAGGCCGTTGCAATACATTACTAATAGTATAATCAGATGCACAATAATTCTCCTTGTATGATTTACCACATACATGTATGTCAGTCTTACCCTGCACAACTCAATTACTACTCTTACTTGATTTGCAACTTTTTGGCTTCATGATGAATTCAATTATATTCGTCTCTACTCAATCCTATGCCGTATCCTTACTTCTTTATCTACATACATTGTTATCAAACTCTTCAGCCAAGGATCGAAATCTACTTCTGGTCCTCTTAACTCAACCTGAGTCTCAAGTCTCTTCCATTTTAAAGATGTATCAACAAACAAACCCGAACTAGACATGAGCTTATCAAACCGTCTAGCTGTAGCAAAGATAGTATCTGCCATTTGATTTGCTGAATTCTCACATCTTGCATGTCCGAGTGCTGCAATTGCATAGTAGCATTGTTGTTTATTATCATTATTTGGTTTAGCCCTATCTTTGGGTATCTTTCTCATTATCTTTCGGACGTTTCTATGAACTGAACCATCGGCGGAGCATGATATTAGGAATATAGTGATAACTGTATCTTCATCTGTAGTTTCGTTTTCTTCTATATACCAAGGCAACGATCCTTTATCATCGTTTACTTGGAGAGGACCGACATATCCCAAAGATACTTCCTTAATTGAGGTTAGATACTCCACCGCTCTATTGGTATATGTTGAAGAGGCATCATCACCGTCTGGTGGGGGTGAATATAGGATATTAACAATAAGCATATCTCAAATGTTTTGATATAACAATGTCAATTGAATGGGAGTTGTTAGTGAAGAATAAAGTATGCCGTCGATTGTCATTGGACTTTCATAGAGACGGAGATGATAAACAGCAACCGATCATCAGCACCGTATATCATGAGATAGTAACCTACATAACAGTTATGCTAATCAAGGCTATTGAGCATGAGTATCATCTCATTGTCAAACATCACATCATTCTCTCTGTGCTTAGTAAATATTGAGCCCCCTCCAACTACTCAATTGAAATAAAGGATACCTCATTATTTTGAGCCCTGACTGACTATTTTGCTCTTCTATCTTGTTGCAACATTGATGAGATTGATAGTTCAAACTGCTGCCTCTCTGTAGCATTCGGTGGGCACTAGTAGAGTAGGTTAGTGGTAGTAGCGGTGCAATTTATATTGACTGCATATCAGCGGGTATTTACATAAAAATTGCCCCCCTATAAAATATATAAATTATTGCAATTTCGGCCATTTGGTATATCGTTGGAGCACACAGTAGAGAGAGGGCGAGAGGTATATTATACTTCTACATTACATTTTAAACTATTCTATTGCAACATCAATCATCATCTATCATCATCTATCAATATCATGGCACTCGATCTATCCGATGATGACGAACTAGGTGAATTTATATATAGAACTAGTCAAACTGCAAAGTTACTAAGAGAAAAGCAAGAGAAGGAGGATGATAAAGAAGAGAAGAAGCAACACACTACGAAGAAGAGGGTGCATTGCAGTAAAAGGAAAAGAGAAGCGGAGAGTAATGGCAATAGATCTGTACAAAAGACAGCTCGTGTAGAGTGTTCTATTGAGGGATGCAACCGCAAAGCAGCAGGAAATGGAAAATGTAGGGCGGAACATAATGGATACGATCTTTGCAGCCACGAAGGTTGCACAAACAAGGCTCTGAAGGGAGGAGTTTGTATGAGGCATGGTGCACCGAAGAGAGTAAGGAAGACTTGTAGTCATGCTGGATGCACAAATCAAGTTATCAATGAAGGTGTTTGTGTTAAACATGGGGCCAAACGACAGACTTGCAAACATGAAGGATGTAAAAAATGGGTTGTCAATGGGGGGGTTTGCATCAAGCATGGGGCAAAAGTAAGGAAGTCCTGCAATCATGAAGGATGTACAAATGTGATCCAGGGAGGAGTTTGCATAAAACATGGGGAAAAGAAGAAGATTTGCAGTATTGAAGGATGCAACAATCAAGTTCAGAATAGAGGAGTTTGTATTAGACATGGTGCGATAGTGAAGTCATGCAAACATGAAGGCTGTACAAACAATGCTAAGAAAGGAGGAGTTTGTATCAAGCATGGTGCATCATGGACAATGAAGACTTGTAGCCATGATGGATGTACAAACTATTCCAAGAAGGGAGGGGTTTGTATAAGGCATGGTGCAGTAGTGAAGAGTTATGCGAGAAAAACTTGTAGCCATGAAGGATGCACAAAATATGTTCATAAGGGAGGAGTTTGTTACCGTCATAAAGAGTTTGCAATCTGTAAAAAGGTGAGATAGGCAAGTATAGCAAACTCTTGTTAGGGATATGTTATCTAAAATGAATTGATAGTCTACTACTTATCAGGCACAGCTTTTCTATCTGTATATAATAGGGACAACCCCCGTTTATTAACATAGATATGTATACAATACTCAGCTATTCTATATTTATATAGAGTCGCCACCTTTACTTTACATTATCATTATCCAACAAGCCACTATAATAGAAGCTGATAATGTAACTATCGTCGTATCTTGGAGTCTCCTATTTCCTCCATTATTAGACAAACTATCTCGTTGCAATGCATTACTAAAAGTATGACCAGATGCACCATCATTCTCCTTGTATGATTTACCATATACATGTTTGTCGGTCTTTCCCTGTACTTTACTACTCTTACTTGATTTGCAATGTCGTTTGCTACTCTTTGGTTTCATGTTGAATTGATCCATCATAGTATCAACATTGAGACTCATCTTAATACTCCAGTACTGCTTGCCTGATTTACTTCTTCTTTTGGATGACTTGCTTCCACCAAAGATTGGACTTTGTTCTATACAATCTTCATCTTCTTCATCTGCTGTTCCAACAACATTATTCCCATCATCTTTGGATCCTGTAGCTATTTCATCTTCTTCATTTACTTCTATCCCATCCTCGGTTTGTCTAAAGCAATAGACGTCAAAGTAGTCAAAAGGATCATCTACACGAACATTTAATGCAAAGAATGTTGATGTTTGTGTATCAACTTCTGATCTCTCCGTATATCCAATATAAGCTTCCCAATCCTCTCCACCTTGTGGAGGTGTCGAATCGGGTGTTAATTGTAATTCTGTATTAATTATAGAACTATCAACTAAACATCGGCATATGGTACCATTTTCGCCTAATAACATGAAGCCTGTAAAGTACCATTTATCTGTAGTTGGATTGCAATAGTTACCACATTGTATTGCTGTTGTTGTATATGTTGGATTGGCGTCTAAAATATTTTGTGGTTTGCAGAAAGAGCCGGGATCGTATAGTAGCTCATCACGGAGGGATGCCGGTGTTGGTGCTGGTGTTGTTGTTTGGAGTATACGCCGTTGATTAGTATTGGTTTTTGCATCACATAGTACGCCAATAAAACAAATGACGACGACGAGTAGTGTGGACGATATAAATGACATATGATTCATGGGTTGGAGACTGCCAGTTGCAATGCAGTAACTAACTCAAATTCAGAGGTTCTTAATGGCTATATAGTCTTTGCCGCTTACTTGAGATGATAGGAGAAGAGCCGTCAAAGAGCTGTTAGTTGCTTACTATCGGCATGCATCCATTTCCTAAAAAGATTCAATCGCCACAGATCGCCAAACGTTTTGATGGGCTCCTGCTTTAAAATCTCCTGTTTCAACTTGCGCGCGCACTGAGAGATAATAGCAGCTAGGAGGTATTTGTCGACGGAAGTGTGAGTCTAAGTCTAATCTCGGCAACATACTCTTTATACCAGTAGATTATCATTTAAAGCTTCTTGTTCTTGCTACGGTTGGCGGCGGTAGTGATAACATAATGGCGAAATAAAAAAGATACGGTTAAGGGTATCCTCACATCATTTAAGTTAGTCTTCACCATGCCGCCGCCTATCTTTACTGAAAAGGGAACAAGCACAGCCACACTGAAAAGAATAAAGAGGAATAATTCCAAATTAGCAAATTTATGGGTGCGTCAATGCAAATCTGACGATACGTTTACACAATTTACAAGTGCGTCAGGTTGTGATTTTGCTTTACTTGGTCACTATATTGAGGAGAATACATGTTTGCAATCAGTGGCAGTTGAAATCATCAAGGTGTTCACCTCAAACAATACCAGAAGTTTTACCGAGTTTTGCAATGGTCTAAGGCACAACTCCTCAATACATAAATTGACGCTAGACTGTTCGTATCTTCCAATTAGAGATCATGGTACCATTCAAGACATGTTGAAAGTCTATATGGAGAATAACAATCTTACTTGTCTTACTATACAACATGCTGATGTATACAGTATGGATTGTTGCAATGTCATTATTGGAGCTCTTCCTAACTTGAATCTTGAAGCATTTAGGGTGACAGGTTGTAACGTATCCGGATTATATAGCCGATCAACAATATCGCATATAGTTGACGAAGTTAGGGCACACCCTTTATCTAAATTAGATCGGCTTGACTTTTCTAACAATCTTTTTGGAGGGTCTGATATTATGGGAAGTTTTAGAGGGCTTGGAGATAGTGCTTGTGAGTCAATTGCTGCACTACTCGAGGATCATCATTGCAACATAAGATTTCTCAATCTTAGTGAGAATTACTTCCGTCATGAAGATGCAATGATTATTATCAACAGTTTGGCTAAAAACAATAGTTTACAGGGACTTCAACTAAGAACCAATAATATTAACGATGAATGTGCTATTGGTATTGCCAACAGTTTGGCCATTAACAATAATTTGCAAGGTCTTGACCTCGACGGCAATGATATAAGTACCGAGGGTGTAATAGCAATTGCAAAAAGTTTAGCCAACAACAAAAGTCTACGGGTAATCGAGCTTATGAAAAATCAGGTGTTCGATTATGTAATAATGGACACTTTCTCCGCTATAGTATGCAATACAGCAAGCATTCATCATGTACATTCTTCCAATCATACCCTTGAGTACGTAGGCGTCCGGGATGAGGACCATTGGCCAGAGGCGGCACAATGGCATCCGCTTGATAACCAATTAAAGTTGAACAAAGGAACTAACAAAGGTCATAATGCAATGAAGAAGATTCTACTATATCACCCCGACTTCGACATTGAGAAGCTTTATCGATGGGATTCGGAAGGTGAACAGAATCTAAAGGCACTGCCCTATTTGCTTTCCTGGTTTGAGAGGGCTGAAGAAGCTGTAGCAGATGACGATGCAAGGAGAAAGTACCAAATAGAGGATAGAAAGTTATCAGCTGTATACCAATTTGCTCGGGATATGCCATGGCTAGTGGCTCGAGATGAATCGACAGGTTTCAGGGGCGGCGGAGGATGATAAGTCGTAGACACCTAAGAGCTAATATCACGTAGAATCTAATATTATAAGCTAACTCCCCTTAGCCCTCGACACTATCCATCATCTTCCCTAACCTACCGCACCTTCATATAATACCAAAGCCTTGGGGTTAAAAGTTAAACCCAAACCATAAATGTAAATCACATCTTATGTTTAATTTTACAATTATGATTTAAAACCTCTCTAGTCTACAATAATCTAATCTCCCTATCTCTACAATGAATGAACTGTATATATGCATGCACATCGTCGTCGTCCGTCTCTCTCTCCTCAATCCACCCTAATCTTTACCTTCCGCCCTATTAGCCTCCCTTATTACCTAATCATATAAACCACCACGCTCCCCCAACCGGTAACACCGCGCACCGCAATAAACTAAACCATCCAAACTAACTAATATCACCCTCCAATGGCATACTATCATATTGATTTAACAATTCCACATGTCGTCGTCTTTGTACTCTACTAAATGGTAAATTATCATATGTTAAAATATCATTTTCATTTAAATAACTAATTTGATATACCACCAATTTAGAAGATGGTCGTATTGTATGTGAAATAATTGCACATGGTATCATTTTAATTTTACGTAGTGTTGATATATTACAACTACATATTGTACCTTCTTTATATGGTTGGTACGGATGGACATTTTGGGAATTTATGTTTGATAATTGTGTTGAGGTTATTGCATTTTGTAGTTAGGGGTGTGTCACTGTTTGAGGTTTCGGGCTTACTTTTTTTTACATGCACACGATGAATGCTCAATTAATGCATGAAGTGTAGCCCATACTCGTGAACGAGCTTTAAGCTCTGAAGTGGCCTAGCATTATTATCGGAGAAACATATTATTATTAAATAGTTGAGTGTACTGCAATAGAAACATAAAGCGTGCATAAGATATGCTCGACGACAATACAACAATGACAGTATTATCAGTATCATCATCTCGTCCACTACAACATCCATACTACGTCAAGGACCATCCAATGATATAAACTTTATAAGAAGTATGAGTACATCATCATCTTCGTCTTCTTCGTCATGCAATAGTAACAGTCATAGAAGACGACGATCATCAAACTCCTCATCATCGTCGGTCCACTTTCCTCCCGATGATACAATTGTAACATCAATACATACCCGACCACGCACTGACAAGGAAGATATACCCAAGTTATATTACAGTTCATTACAAATACGATACTTTAAACAAAAGTATAAAGATCAACATCTATTTGCTAGCTGTGATTGTGATAAACATCACCGTAGAAGAAGTTGCATCGATGGAGAGTCCGGATCGTCCTCTGATGATAGTACTGCATCTTTGTCATCATCAAGTGAAGAGAACAACAACTTGCACTGTGTCATCTCAAGTTTACAACGTCAGCAACAGCTAGATGATGCCTCCAAGAAGGGTGATACCAACAAGACAATAATGAAGACGAGGCAGAGTAGAAGTACACCTCGTCCAGATAATTCATTTTGGAGGACCAAGGTCAATTGGCGATGGCAATCATCGTCAAGTACAAGTACAAGTATAACAAGGAAGAATACTACTACTGCTGCCAATAGGGCAAGTAGTAGTGATAGTGATAGGTATAGGACTAGTAGTAGTAGTTATAGTAGAAGAGATCAAGTTGTAGGAGTAGGAAGTAGTAGTAGTCATTCATATCTAATAAACTAGACATAAGAAAGGTACTTTAAGAAATCTTTACATATATCATACATCTACTCATAATAATCCTTATACTCCGTTCGATAGTCTGAAATGTCTTCTACAAAAGCCTCTCTTCACCCTCAAATTTGTACACCCCTCGTGTGTACAAGTATACTTCACTACCGCGGCGCCATGCTTGATACAAACTCCTCTATTCTGAACATTGTTTGTGCATCCATCATGCTGGCAAGTCTTAATCTTTATCTTTGCCCCATGTAGTGTACACACTCCTTCCTTTTTTGCTATATTTGTGCATCCTTCATGGGAGCAAGCCTTCCTCTTCTTCACTGTCTTTTTAGCCCCATGCTTAATACACACCCCTCCATTGACAACTTGGTTGGTACATCCCTCATGGCTGCAAGTCTTCTTCGTCACTACTGCACCATGTCTAATACAAACTCCTCCCTTCCGAGCTTTGTTTGTGCATCCTACTTGGTTGCAATACTTGTATCCACCATGTCCCCAACACGCACCACTATCAGCTGCTTTGCCAGAACATCCCTCAACAGAGCATATCACATGATCAGCCTTTTGGACGCATCCATTACTCTCTTCTACTTCTCTTTTTCTTTTACTGCTATATCTTCTCTTCACACTTTCCTGCACAGATGATGCTCTAGGTTGAGTGATGAGGTTTGATAATAGACGAGGAGACTTCCTTAGCTTTCCAGCTTCTTTCTTATACTCATCATCCGTGCTAACATCATCTTCAGCCTTTACCTCAGACTTCATTTTGATGGTCAGTTGTTGTTCATATGATGTATTAGTATCCTCACTCGTATCCTCATCGTCGTCTGTCTCTTCACTCTTCACCGGATCAAATACCGACGATGAGACTACATACTCTGGACTATTATGCTCATCATCAGTACTAATATCATCTTCAGTCTTTACCTTGACCTTTACTGCTTCTTGTTTAATGTTGATGTTTTCGTGTGAACTGGATGTAGTATCTTTGCTATCTTCATCATCTGTCTCTTCTTCATTCTTGATTGGATCATATTTCAATGATACAACACTCTCTGGCTTGATATTAATATCTGCTTCATGCTTGCCTACGGCCGCCATTAGGGAGGAAGACATTGCAATGAAGCGTTGAGATTTGATGTATGGGAAAAAGTCAATTAATACGCTAATACCAAGGATACGAAGCGCTGTAAATATCACACAGCCGAACCAAAACGAGTTCCGAAACTGATGTAGAGCGCAACACCAATAACTGACTGTATTGGCCTAGGACAAAGGAGATCTATTGAAATAGATGGGGTGAAGCTAAAGTTCAATCAGAAAAAGATATTTTGCGGTATCCTTCAATCACTCGCCCCTACTCAGACAGACATCAACTAAATCGATACGATAGCTTCTCTAACAATATATCATTACAATGAGGTCCTTTGTTATATTATTATCTTTGCAATGTATATCAAACGGTGTTGTCGTTGGATTTTCTTCTCCAGCAGTGCCGACGAGTAGTCGATCTTTGACATCTTCACTTTTTGCCATCAACAATGATGACAACATCAACTCAAAGAAGGATAGTATAGGCCATCAACTACGCAATAAGGTTGCTAGTATCGCTGCTACATTTGTATTTGGATTAACTATTGGTACAACGTCCAGTATTGCATATGATAGCTACCCATCACTGTCAAATAAAGATATCACCGTATCGAATAATATGTTGACATCAAGTAGTGTTCAAGTTAGTTATAGTAATTCAGACTTTGTTGACTTCTCTTTGCCATCATATCAAGATGTTGCAGCTGCGGAGATTAATTCGAATTTAAGTGGTGGTAAAGATTTACTTGACGATAAGTACAAGACAATGAGGTGAGGATAATATTATGTTATATTATGTTATATTTGATATTGAGTATGGGAGGGAAAGTTATGCTATCTGCAAATTATGCAAGTCATTGTTTGTTTTTATGTATGTTTACTTATACTCTATTCAATCATATTGTTTGTGTTCTAAAGTCCATCATCATCAAGCGGATCATCGGCCGACTCTACTCCAGCAAAGAAGGAGCCGACCAAAGCAGATATCATGACAGAGAAGGCAGCCGCCAAGGCTGCACAAGCGGCAGCGAGGGAACGTCAAAAGGCTGCAGCTGATGCTGCTGCACTTGACAAGATGATTGGCATATAATTGTAGAGCTATTAGAACAATAGAAGAGTAATACAGATTGAAATGGGGGGAGATGATTATAGTTAAGTAGAGGGGTGTATCTTTAACTTATAAAGATAGTATCGATGCCTAGTTTGAATGTTGATATATCTAGCTAGCATCACAATAAACTTTCCTTGTACATATTTGTTAGTGATTACAATTACTGGATACAACTCTTCTCTTCTTCAATAGAAGTGAACTTCCAATCTCAACAAAACCGATCTACTCTTTATAAGTATACATAAAGCATTGAAATACCATATCCATATCCTAACATGTGAACAGGTATATGAATATATACTATCCTTGACGGTGACGAAAGCTGTTCACTCAGTGAGTGGTCAAAATCTTATTATTGAAGACTGAGAAGCGGTATCTAAAGATCCAAAATTCTAGCCTACTTGACGACACAAATCTCTCTCCCTTAATAACACCTCTACTATTGCAGCAACAACACAAAACCAATTAATACAAAGACGATGATTGTACCGAGGTCATTGATTATCTTATCTCTAGCGGCTATCGTGTCAGCTCAAGATACGACGATTCCTGATATTCCCGATATCCCAAGTTTCGATGACAATAGCAACAGCGGAGGAGAGTTTACAATGCCAACGTTTCCCGGTATGCCTGGAGTTGATGAAACTGAAACGTCCGCAACTGTTAGTAGTAGTAGTAGCAATGCTAATGCGGTATGTTGCAATGTAAAGATGGGTTTTGGTACGTGTCCATCAGGGTTAAAAGAAACCGGTGGTACTCTAATTGGGGCTGGTGGTACATTAACAAGTTGTTGTCCATCTGGTGTTACTATTCTGAGTGATAATAATCCATCATGTGATGGATTTGTTGTGAAAGATACTGTCCCTTCAACAAACGACGACAACAGTGGCGGCAGTTCTTCCAGCGGAGGAAATGGTGTCTGCTCTGCAGAGTTACAAGCTCAATTCCCAACATGTGACACTTGTGTTTATTCATGTGGTGACGGTGAAGAGAAGAAATGTGCCTTTGGATTTGCTGGGAATTGTTCTCCTACTTGCTTTGGTGGTAATGGTTTGACATCTTGTACTGTACCCGGGGCAGTAAGCAGTGGAGGAGGAATGGATGATATGAATTTTGATAATATGAATTCGTCAATTAAGAAGGATTATATTGGTATTGTTTTGGGTATGATTTGGGCTATTGGGTATGCGATTATTCAGTATTAGGTATTAGATTAGTAGATGCCTTGGGGGAAGAGTATGTCTGGAGAGATATGATGAGTGATGAGGAGTGGGGAAGAGAAAAGGGGAGAAGTAAAGTGGGATAAGGGGGGAGAGAAAGGGGAGAATGTACATTAGTCATTTAAACTTAAATGAAATGAGCAAATAGCTGCTATATATTTAGCTACGTTCTCTTCCTTATCCGCCGCGGTTGTATATTATATCATTTATCCAAACAAACCGAACAGTCCACCACTTAGCTTCTTCTTCATACAAACTATAGTTGTTTTTCCATTAGCAATTGAACCATTCTTCGTGGGTAGTAATGTCGTAGCTGAATCATCTTCCCATATTTGTTTATATCCCAACTTTTTATATAGCTTAATTGCTGGTATGTTTCTCTTCTCGACGTATAAATAGCAATCGTCGTATCCCCATTCTTTTCGTGCAATGTTTTCTGTTGCTTTTACTAGATCCTCTGCTAATCCTTTTCTTCTATACTTTTTACCAATTGCAAGGTTTGACATTAATGGACCTTGTATTGATCCGTCATAACCGTCCATCTTTTTAATCTTTTCAACTAAATGATGTGTGGCACGTGTAATCCGTGGGCATAGCATATGTTCATATCATTTTAGAATCGTATAATTTAGTATACACATTATATATCCCCACATGAACGCATCAACTCACCTTCTACACCAGCACAACCAATACATTCACCTTTCCCATCAACACATAATACCAATTCAGCACGACTATCTGATGTACGTCCGGCATAATTGCCGGGTAATCTATTTAATCCACTACCGACTGTAACTTTTGGTTTATATCGTTTCTTAAATTCCATTATCTGTTGACGTTCTAATGAATTAGATTGCTGTGATGTTAATTTGTCTGCACCACCAATCTTTCCCGTCCTTTATATTGGTATATATGGTTTGAGTTTGTGCATATCACATGTGTAATGTAGAGGGTTTTGATAAGATGTGCATATGATATGATAGTTTCGTTAGTATACAGGTATGATATCGCTGCATGCACATACTCCAATTGCTCGATATTGCAATACCGTTACGGCATACAACAAAAACAATACACAATGTCTTAATACTTACCAAAAAGCATCAACGAAGAATTTTCCAGCATTATTCAATATAGCTTCGTCATTCTGTTGTGTACTTTTTATAAACTTTACATTCCGTGGCTTGAATAATATTGCACCTAGTCCTAATATTGGTGGACCCCCTGCTGAGAATGCATCTACTTGTCTTGTTGCTGTAGTGAGTATGACAATACATATTATTATAAAGAAGCAATGCGTCATTGTTTTATTGGTGTGTGTTATTGGGGAGTTCTATTTTTGTGTCGATTTTGCGCCTATGTCCAATTGATAAATTTAGCTACCTGATATTATATACTTTATATAGCGGGGCTATGTCTTCTTATATACTATCAGTGCAAGTAAAGCCGCCGTCAAAGTTGCTATGACGTACCTGAGAAGCGGCGGTTGAATCATTTATTCCCATTGTGAATAAAATATGACCGGTAAATGGCCGATGAAATTTGCGTGAACGATGATAAGATGAACGGCTACATCTCTTGTACTCGTTGTTGCAACAAAGCATCATAACATACATTAATATCGAGCGGCATAGTATAGTAGTGTGCAATAATAGTAATATAGCTTCTTCCGAGGACGATCGTAAAGTAGTAATTAGTTGCAATTCATATCTATCATATCATATCATATCAATATATATATCGATACTACTATCGATCAAGATATTAACCTAATCGTTGAAGAGCTATACACACAACCAAATCAATAGAATATCATGTATATTAATCGACTTGCACTCCTCTCAACATTACTCGGTATGGCATCCGCTGTCGAGCATTCAGGCAAACCATCGCCTACTTATAACACTAATAATATCGACTCAATAAGATGACGAGCAAAGAGTGGTAAGGGAGGTAAAAGTGGCGGCGGTGACGAATGGCATTCTGGCTCTGACGATTGGCATTCTAGTGGAGATATTGATTATACCGGTCGTTTCTCTGGTAGTGCTAAAGCCACATCAGCACAAGTTGTTCAAGATGATCCTTTCTTAGATCCAATGACAACTGCAGACATTCATTGGAAGTTTGATGAAGGATTTACGGAATTGATGTACAAGATTACTATCTTTCCTTCTAAGTCAGGAAACGTACAGGTTGATTCCGCCTTATATTGCGCTGCCGCTGGTTCTGAGGCACCCGCCGATGAACCAGCAATAGTTTTCTTTACTACTCAAGAGAATGTACATATTAATGCTAATAGTAATGTAGTGGTTACTCAAGGTAAAGTTACAATGGATGATTTTGATGTTAATGGCACGTTCTGTGATGATAAACGTCCGTGTATGTTTGATCAGAAATGCGGAGGTGTTATGATCAATAATATGGCGAGTCTCTACCAAGCAATAAAGACCGGATCTGTTTATATGGACGTCATGTGGTTTGATGAAGACGTAGAATTGGGCGATGTACGTGGTCAAATGTTTGTGTAGTTGAAGAGCAGTGCCATCTCTGATACTGATAGTAATAGAGAGTGTTTGTGCAAGTGTAAAATAGTATGTATGTTATATGGCATACCTACAAACAAGACCTGCAACTGCAAAAGGGTGCTAAGATTAGATCTACTGTGCACTGCTAAGCTTAATACAACATACTTCCACTCTCGCCGCAACTCCAATCTATCTATGGTGTAACTAATCATAAGGAGTAATATAGTAGTGAACATATCTCAACTCTTTTTGTTAACTTACCATGAGATAAGAAGATGCCTCCGCCTCTACAACCTTTCTACAGCGACAACAAAACATATTTCACATCAGCTCCGCTACTACCTCCCCCGCCCCCGTAAGAAGTCTATATCTCATCTCTACTCTACATTAACCAATGGTAACTTATTAACAGCAACCTTAACAGTCCGTTTCAATTGTTTACGAAAACTACCACGTTCATTCTCGAGCTTATCAATCTTTAAATGATTCCTCTTGGATGTATTCTCCAACATGTTTAGTTCTTGTTGGACATATATTAACTTTGATCGTGTTGTTGCAATTTCTTCATTGGTTGATGCTACTTGTTGTAAATTGTTTGCTAACGTATTAGATTTGTCCTTCTTTAATGCTTGATACTCAGCCTTTGCAGTCTCACGTTCATCGACCATTAATTGGGATAAGGATCTTGTCAACTCCTCTCTTTCATATACCAACTGTATACGACGTGATCGTTTCTTCTTGTCTACTTGTTTGAGTTGATTGGATGTACGATACTTTGTTTTAATTAGATTCCGTTTTGTATCTTCCAACTTTGCATCATATGAGTCTTGTATGCTGTTATACTATCGGCACTGTCTTGTAAGGCTGCCTCAAAATCTAATTGTTGTTGTGTTATGGCCGCGGCAGATTCTTGTTGGATTGCTTGTTGATTGAGTAACTCTTGATTGATTGCATCTACACCGAATGATTCAATTGGTTCGTTTAGTTGATCATCACTACGCTGTAACTCCTTTTCACTATCAACTAATTGTTGTTTATAAGAGGATACGGCATCATCAAGAGCTGTATCCTCTTCCTTCATATCAGTTTCATACACACCCTTTGCAATCTTGAGTTCTTCCTTCTTATCTAATCGTAATTGTTTAAATGATGTATCAAGGAACATTTGATTTGCATTACGCTGTTCTTTGAGGTCGTCAATATCGGGTTTGAACTTTAAAGATAGAGAAGTTAGCATATCCTTGAGACTTGGTATTGAAGGCAGTATAGACTTTTCCTCTTGCAACGCGGCGGCCGATGGATCCTTTTGTAGTTTTGCTGTTTGCAATCTTGCTTCTAAATCATATCGTTCGGTTCGTGTAATAGCCTTTTTATCCTTCATCAAATCAGCTTTGATACTATTAAGTTCTTGATTAGATTGTTTGCGCAGAGCACGAGATTCAGTATTGATACTCTTAGTTAGCATATCACGCTCCTTTGCAACTAACTCGGCATCTTTCCGTAATGCAGCTAATCTGTTTTCTAAATCCGATACTTCATTCTTTAATTGTATCTCACGTTGGATTGCATCACTTTGGATAGATGCTATTGATGATTTAGTTGTTGAGGCAGTTGTTCGTAAATTGTCTTGTGCTCCTTCGATTTGATCTCCTAGATCGGTAATCTCATCGCTATATATTGTTTTGATATATAATATTGCATGATATCGTATAATATTAGAGGGCGGTATACGATATTAGATATACATAACTAAAAGATAGCGACACATCATATGCACTCAGATTATAAGAACTTACACAAATCCACTCTTCAATTTATTAATAATACTGTCCGTAGTCGATACAACACCCTCTTTCTCTTTTTGCAATACTTCTACATTATTACGAGATTTATTAAAGCGTTCTTTAGCTTGTTCTAATTTTTTAGTTATTTCATTTAATTCTAATTCCTTTGCTGTTGTTAATGACTCATCGTTGTTATCGTTTGAGGAATAGAGAATTGTACATGGTGTGTGGCGTGGAGTTGTTGATACGGCGGCGGTCAATGATGGAGATAATTGAAAAGAGTTTACTGCCACATTGTCGTGGTAGTAACCAATGGCGGCTAGTAATGATGCGGCTGCTATTGACGAGATCTTCATGTTTGTGTTATTGAGCGTTTTCATCAGATTTGAGATAAAGATACCGTCAAGGCAGCAGAAATGCTTACATGTGGAATAAAATAATCCTCCCCTGCTCTTTTCCGGTGGCATGCATCACTCGTTGCTTTCTATTGGTCTTTCACTACTGTATATGTATATACGCGTGTGATAGATCCTAATAGCACATGTAAAGTCCATTCATCATACTTTTACAGCCATATGTTGGCAGTATTCTTGCCTGGTGGTAAATTCTCGAAATCAAGCTTGCATTTGGCTATCAAGAGGAGCTGGTATGGCACCATTCTATTGCAATTATACTACTCGTTTCTCATTGTATGTGTATATAAGAGATTGATAAATACTTACAGCAAGTGTTCAGGCCCTTTATTATACTTCTACAGCAACTTTTGAGCGTCAAATTGAAGCTAAAGCCCAAGCAAAATCAGAACAACTTTCAGGCACATTTGGCCATGTAGTGGTGGTGTTCAATCACTCTGTTGCTTGTATATTGGTCATTCCTCATTTCATATACATATAGGAGGGTGATGAACACTTAGAGCATCTATGAATGTCCCTCTATCATACTTTTATACAGCGACTTTCCTGTCTCAGATCAGGATTTCCAGCCATTTCTCAGGTGGCTTTTTGTCATCAAGTGGTGGTATACCATCATGTAGGTGTTACTATATTGATAGTTTCTCATTTTATATGTATACAAGGAGGTGATAGACACTTATTGCGTATATACAGTGCCTTGTAGCATATTATGCAGCCCCATATTCAGGTCTCAGGCTAAGAGATCAGATCAAAATCTCAAAATCAAAACAGCATTCAGCCATACAATGGTGATATTCCATCATCCAGGTTCTTATATATTGCTCATTTCTCATTGTATGCATATAAGAGGACAATGAACACTCCCAGCATGATTGTAGGGCCCTCCACCATGCTTTTACAGTCCCATATAGGCAGGTTCCATGCCTCAGATCACGAAAAAATCTCGATTCTCCAGCAGACTTTCAGGCACTGTTTGGCCATCAAGTGGTTGCATGCTATCATGTAGGTACAACTATATTTGATTGGCGTTACCTATGTGTATAAAAAAGTGATGAACACTCCCAGCATGATTGTAGAGCCCTCCACCATACTTTTACAGCCCCATGTTGGCGGGTTTCATGCCTCAAATCATGAAAAAATCTTGATTTCTGCTGACTCTTGGGCAAGTTTGGCCATCAAGTGGGGGTATAGCAGCATGCAGGTGCTACAATAGTAGATGTTTGGCATTGTATGAGTGCATAACAAAGTGATGAACACTCCCAGCATGATTGTAGAGCCCTCCATCATACTTTTACAGCCCCATGTAGGCAGGTTTCATTCCTCAGATCATGAAAAAATCTCGATTTTCTGCCAACTTTCAGACAAGTTTGGCCATCAAGTGGGGGTATAACAGCATGCAAGTGCTACAATAGTAGATGTTTGACACCAACATGATTGTAGGGCCCTCCATCATACTTTTACTGCCACTTGCTGACAGGTTTCTTGTGTCAGATCAGGGGGAAATCTCGATTTCCTTGTAATGTTCGGCCATCATGTGGGGGTGTACCCATCATGCAAGTGTTGCTATAGTAGATGATAGGCATCGTATGGGTGTATAACAAAGTAATGAATACTCCCAGCATGATTGTAGGACCCTCCATCATACTTTTACATCCCCATGTAGGTTGGTTTCTTGCCCTAGACAGGGGAAAATCTCAATTTCAAGCCAGCTTCAGGGCAAGTTTGGCCATCAAGTGGTGGTATGCCATCATGCTTGTGCTACAATAGTAGATGATTGACATAACCTAGGTATAGAATAGTGTGATGAACACTTGCAGAATGATTGTTGGTCCCTCCGTCATAGTTTTACATCCCCATGTAGGCAAATATCTCACCTTTGATGGGCAAAAAGTTGAAAGCCCGGTTGAGTGGTATGCAACTTTCTTTTTAATATTTGGTGCTTGTTCCTTTTTTAAATTGATAATATAAAAGAGAAACACTTGCAGTGCATATGAAGGGCCCACGATTATACTTAATAGCCCCTTGTTGGCAGGTTTCTAGCCTCTGATCCTGTCAAAAATATTGCAATCAAGATAGCGTTTGGCCATCAAGTGGTGGTATTGTCATCATCACATGCTTAAAATGTGACTATTTATCATTACTATATATATAAAAGAGTGTTAGACACTTGCAGCACATATGCAATGCTCTCCATCATACTTTTATAGCCACATGTTGGTAGGTTATTCGTCTCAGACCACATCAAAAATATCAAAATCAAGCTAGTATTTGGCTATCAAGTGGTAAACATGCCAGCATGTAGGTGCTTATGTGTTTCCTGTTAATCATTTTTAATGTTGATGTAAGAGGGCAATGAGCACTTAGTCATGACCAAAATTATGCTGCTGAAGTTTGTGGAGCTTTATCAGATGAGAGTATATCATGCTTGATGCTTACTAGTGATTGTGTATCCACAATTGTTGATGACATTGTTTACGGAGCAGTGGAAGATGTCATTGTATACAGGGCAAGCTATTCATTGATTCCTAGGCAGAATCATGATTATGCGGCACTTCACATCTTTGACATAGGATATACTGATCTGTCAAGATCTGGGGATTTTCAACAACACTAATGATATCAAAGCAAGACATATTGTGCTGAACAGCGCAGATGATACAACCGTGGAAAAGTTTTATTGAGATCTGTTCAATATACAAGTTATCAAGACTTCATTGGTTGTAGTGATATATGTTACCGTCAGCTATTGTTCACACAGTGTGAAATACCATCTAACATTTGTCGCATGTGCACAAACTGCAGAAAGAATCATGTAGTCAGATGTGGCTGTACAGGCAAGGGCTGCTCAAGATCAGGTGGTATCAAATAAAGAATATGTACGTGAACAATTGACAAAAATGAAAGAGTAATGTGTGGTATGCAAGTCATCAACAGACGGAACTGTCCTACATGTCTGAAGGGGGATAGTAGGCATTATTGCTACAGCTGTCATGCATATAGTTGTGGCAAAAGCTATCATCAAAGTTGCATAGCATGACAGATAGATATTGATTTTCATCATGTCCATATTGCTTCTTGGCATTAGATAAAGACATACCAGAATCAAGTAAGATGACTAACACAGAATAAGACAATGAATATTCAAAGATGAATCAAACATGTTCTTCTTTATCAAGTGTCAAATATACAGGATAAAGGAGAATCTGCAAGAAAGTTATTGGACGGATGTCTAAGAGATATAAGAAGTGTGGTATGAACAAATGGAAAGAACTTGAGACTGATAGAAGATCTTGCAGTGTAACTTGAAGATGATGAAGACTTTCTAGGGTAGTGGTAATGTTACAAATGTAATTATATACAAATGA
>Ga0214478_100353_pt1 | contig 27071 bp, 18 predicted proteins | sample M1_20Mar14CPVII9_2_FD_178001 | JGI IMG/M metagenome (GOLD analysis project Ga0214478, IMG submission 178001) | Marine eukaryotic communities from Monterey Bay, California, United States - M1_20Mar14CPVII9sort6BwellD7 | ecosystem: Environmental > Aquatic > Marine > Unclassified | place: USA...
TACTGTTAAACAAAAGCTGAAGATGATTCAAGTTTCGCCTGATGGTGTATCTGCCGACGATTATGCCACCGAGACTGATAACGCAGTCTCTTACATAGTTCACAACTGCCCAAGGTACAATACCAATTCAGCTCAAATTCCAAAGCATATAATCGATCAGGCATTGTTAGAGAGCGGGATTTCGGTAGATATTATTCTATCAAGGAACTCTAATGATAAGATACTCGTGGCAGATTTAGTCGCTACTGTTAAACAAAAGCTGAAGATGATTCAAGTTTCGCCTGATGGTGTATCTGCCGACGATTATGCCACCGAGACTGATAACGCAGTCTCTTACATAGTTCACAACTGCCCAAGGTACAATACCAATCCAGCTCAAATTCCAAAGCATATAATCGATCAGGCATTGTTAGAGAGCGGGATTTTGGTAGATATTATTCTATCAAGGAACTCTAATGATAAGATACTCGTGGCAGATTTAGTCGCTACTGTTAAACGGAAGTTGTTCCCACGGATAGCCTCGTCGACGCCTAGTCTATCATTAAGTAGAGACAAACGGATATTGGAAGCAAGAAAATATGCCAACCGAATGGAATGTAAGGGCGCGAGTGGCAAGGGTGAATTTCAGGCCCCTGTTTGTATTATTTGTGACTGTCATATCATTGGCACAGGTGAAATACTTTACTTAAGAAAGGATCAGTTGGAAAGCAATAGACTTCGAATTGGAGTTGATAGTTACAATAAGTTCTATGCCGAAGAGCATAATTATCCAGAGCTTCCAGAAGAGTTGATAGATCAGTACAAGGTAGAAGGTTTGGAGGGACTGCTTTTATCGAAAAGATCAAAACGATGCACTGACACTGACAGATTCGAGACCTATCGACCTTGCTACGATAGTATCACAAAGGGGTTTAATAGCACTTTACCGCCAAAGTTTTCAATAGCAAATGGATTTGTCATAGGTCATATACCACAAGTATTGAAGCTTTCGAATGGTGATGATACAACAAGAGAAGTGGTGGTAGAGTATATTAAGGATGGTGTCAAAATGAACAAGGCCACTGGTATTGTTAGGGCATTGGTAGCACCGACACGTGCGTATGGGTACACCTTCTCCTATTTTGGGGGGGCACAGCAGTCGATTCGGGGTCATTATGTGTTTTATGAGGTTGATCAGTCGCTGGTGGGAGCCGTGATGAACAACATTCAAGTAATAGGTGCAAATCCTCATGTGCATATTGTACTAGGAGGAAGGTTTACTCCTAGTCAGAAAGCGATTATACGCAAGAAGACGGTGGTTGATACAAAGTTTGTTACCGACTTACTGACTTGGTTTATACAGAATGGTCATCGAGGTTTTAGCGGATTCACACCGCCTCGTGAATCGGAATGTCCAGCACCAAAGATTGACGAAGAAGTTGAGTGTGATTTTGAGATAGATAAAGAAACTGAGGAAAAGTTTGATGGCGGGATATACCACTTTTCAAGTGTCAATTCTCCGTCACAAGATACGGGAGCATTTGGCACACAAGTCAGGTTCACAAAGTCGTTATTGGAGAGGACACCGCCCACACTTTTGGCATATGGTGGAGATTATACAAGTGGACATAGTCTCCAGCTTGAGAATGTACTACCAACAGCCTTCCCTTGGGGTCTCGGGGGTCCAACAATGCCTCGTCGAATTGGTGTAGGTTTGGAAACCTGTCTCAAACACTACGGTAAGCACTCACTTAAGCAGTTCATGAGGGGTGACTTCTGTTTGGTTGCTACCCATATTCTTGATCGCCAACTGTCCTACACGTCTGGAAAAGTGAAGTGCAGGGCAAATATTGATGGAGTTTCACTTGCAGAAAGAGTTTCCCGGTTAACAGTGAAAGATCTTGAGGATGTCGTGTCTGGGGCCAGTACCAACTGTGTCGCCGATCAACTCTTGACGTCTGTATCGGCATCATGTAAGGCGATGGGTCATACTTCAGAGGCTGCAGCACACTGGCGGCGTATATACTTTGCTCTTAGTGATCGTCATGGGTTGAACGCCTTCATGTTGACCATAACCCCAAACGATCTAGCAAGCTTTTCGGTAAAAGTGATAGCACTCGCTGGTGAAATGGTAAGACAGACATAGTATGTGTACATCAGTATCTTGTATATTTTGTACTAACATCTACTCGACCTCACTACCCAGCATACTATGCCATCACTTGATGCCACAGAAGAGGAATGCATAGCTGATTTAACGATGCGGAAAGAGACTCGGCTCGACTTCCCGGGAGCATGTTCGTTGTACTTTGAAAGTGTGATGCAGATTGTATTAGAAGTCCTTCTAGGTTGGAATTCGAAAGAACAAAAGGGATCGGAAGATGGTATAATGGGGGAGCTTGATGCATGGGGAATGGCAGTAGAAGAGCAAGCACGTAAGACATTGCATTCGCATTGGTTGCTTTGGTCAAAGCGTCTTGCTAAAATGAGAGATGAGTTGTTTAGTGGTAACAAAGACAGACAAGACAAAGCTAGGGCTGATTTCTGTACACGTATTGATGAAGTAGTGAGCGCATCATATACTGCTGACGATTGGATAGTTGAACATAAATGTGGAGCGAGAGGTGAAGTTGGAGAGGTGTTCAAAGAGTGTAACCACCAAGTTCTCCGAGATGCAAGGCACAAGGTTCTCTGCCATGACATTTGTGGGAATGTGATGGAGTGCAAAGAGTGTCATGAAAAGGTATCCACACAGGACATTATTAACTTGGCACTGAATGAGTGGTACCAGAATGCCTTGAAAGATACTAAATCGAGTGTGGAGAATCTGACAATACCACTGTCTAAAGTGCGGCTTGATGTTGCGATGTATCGTACAGCATATGACCAGATGAGTGGTTGTCATGCGGAGGATAAGTTTTGGGGCAATGAAGACGTTAGAAGGATTCTCCAGATATCAGGTGATAATGAGCATTATGCATTACATGGCCCAAGACGCTTCAAGAAAAGTTCAGAGTGTGCATCTGGCTCGTTTCCACAAGCATACAATCGTGAGACTAATATCAGCGTGGACGAAGAGGCGAAAAAACTTGAATGGTACTTGCTTGATGGGAGTATCAAGAATACAGCTCCTTTTCTAGTATTGCCGAAGCGACCCCTTGGATGTCAGTATCTCAATACACACAATGTTCCAATCAGCACAATATTCAACTGCAATTCAAATGTAATCATTGGTGATGCTAGTAATACCTTCTACCTAACATGTTATGGGTCTAAATCTACTCAGAAGGAAGACAGAGAGAAGAAGGAGCGAATTTTGAAGGCGCTCATTCGGAGGTTGAAACGTCTGCAAATGGAGAGGGAACGATGTCTGCTTGAGAACCGTGAAGATGATCGGAGTGATTTTGCTCAAGGTTTAAGCATGGTTTTATCGGCAATGAATGCTAGTACATCCAGTGATGTAGTGAGCTCGCCAATGGCACACTATCTTGTGCAAAATGGTGGGTCAAGATTTAAAGCCTCGCATGGACCAAAGCATTTACTGATCTATCAGATGGAGGATACTCTGGATAACAAGGCTGTCAACTTTACACTTAGACGTACCAATAAATCAAAAGCAAACGGTACTGTTGTGCGATGGCCTGATTCAAGTTCACATGACTACCTCCATCGTCCCGGTGATGATGAGGTAGATGGTAACAACTTCTTTGAGGACATGTGTGCATATGAATACACAGAGCTATACGAGAAGAAATTCTTCTCTTTCAAGGATATGGATGCCGATAAACAGGATACCATTGCCACAGGTAGAGAGGATAGCAAAAGATATAGATTTATCGATAGTCATCCCGGTCGAGAGTTTGCATACATTGAAAAGATGAAGCTTCCTGCTGTAGCTGTCGTGTCGCTGTCCGAAGGAAAGCTCTGCCTTGTTAGAGACTTGGAGCTTGATACTGATATGCCAAGTGATGATGTCAAAGACAAGAGAGAAGATTATGCAAAAATGGCTCTCATGATGTTCTACCCCTTTCGTAGTCTTTATGATCTTAAGACTAGTGGTAGCTACTGGGCTAAGTTTGATAGTGAACGTGCTAGACACTCGAGAGGTCAAAAGACTAATAAATTTTGGCAGACAGGATTCGAGATTCTGCAAAATATAGAAGATAGAATGATGATGTTACAGAGTGATCATAAAGTGCGTGCACGTGATCCAGTCCAAAAGAAGACCATTGTGAAGGTAGACGATGTCAAACCTAAACAGAATGAAGATAAAATCGGGACGCCAGATATAACACAGTTCCGTGACGATGACGAGTCAAGCTACGCGGAATCTGATATAGAAAGAGAGTTTGAAGATGGTAAACGATGGTCTCACAATGAACTTATAAAAAAGGCGTACAACATCACAGATGACAGAATCATTGCTGCTCGGTTTACTGAGGAATCAATACTCAGTAGCTCGGGCTTTAATCAAATGCAAGAGGAAGGTAATGATACGAGGGTGAGCTCAAGTCCGGTCAGGGATAGGAGTTATCCTACTCTCCTTGAATTTATCAGTGGGGCTCTTGTCGGTGTTACTGACTATGACGACGTATATTATCCTGACTTGATGGATGAGGACTTATCTATGGATGAAAGTACAAACGAAGACGCCGTACATGTTATCACACAAGACAATTCATCGGAAGATACAGTACGTTGCAATCTTCCGACGTTGGTGGGGATAGCCAGAAAGGTGGCCCAACAAGATAAAATGAAGCTAGACGAGAAGCAGTATATTGCATATGAAATAATTGCTTGCACCTTCTTATTACAGCTTGTAGAGGAAGGAAGGGATCAAAATTCGATCCTTGGACAACATCTTGGATCCGCCCTAGGATCGTCGAATGAAGATATGGATCAACTGGTAGAGCATCTCAAGGCAAGAGGGGGTATGGAACAACTATTAATGTTTCTAACTGGGCCTGCTGGTGCCGGTAAGAGCACGGCAGTCAAAGTGGCTGAAAGATTCTGTCTTGAGTTTTGTACAGCAGTATCTGTCATGTGGCATGATGAGACGTTTCTTTTCACTGCTTGTTCAGGATCGGCAGCTGCTATCTTTGGCGGCATTACTATACATAGTGCGGCTGTTTTGAATGGTAAGGTTACAGACAAGGCAAGGAACGCATGGAGGGGTAAAGTTAAGGTTCTAATCGTTGATGAGATATCTTACTTTAGCGACAATGATATCAAGAAGCTTGATCGACATCTAAAAGATCTCAATGGTGTCCCAAACAAGCCATTTGGAGGTCAGAGTATTATATTTTCGGGAGACTTTCGTCAGTTTGAAGCAATCCTAGCAAAACATCTACTCTATCATAGAAACAGTAGTCAACATTGGGAGAATAGCATCAACTGTGTAATCATACTCGAGAATATACATCGATTCAAAGATGACCCCGAGTATGGAGAGATGTTGACACGATTGTGGCGCGATGACTTGACTCAAGAAGATCGCGAGAAGATTAATACAAGAGTTGTTGGGCGGAATGGGGTTACATTACCATCTACATTTGACGGAGATGTAGTATATGCTTGCTCAACGAACAAAGAGCGTAATGCCGTACAGGCTGGAATATTTCGTGACCACATTCTAAATACACACCCAGTTGTCAATAGCCCGGAAGTACCACCTGCTCACACCATCATTATTGAAGCAGTCATCCAAAGCTCAAAGTCTAAAACGTCTCATGTTTCAATTGGGAAATTTACTCGTGATAGGATCATACATACTTGTGGAGATGCAGATTGTGTAGTGAACAATACAAAGTATGTCGATCCAGCACTGAGATTATATGTTGGGGCTCATTGCATGTGTACAGTGGATAACAAGCGGCTCAAAGATAAAGTGCCTATTGGCAATGGTACTCTCTGTCGAGTTGTTAGAATTAAGCTTAACGAGCATGCACCTAGTCACAGGTGGCAAAATTGGGATGGGAGAAAAGTTAGCACCGTCTCTGCCAAGCATGTGGACTGGGTTGAGTTTGAGTATCATCCAAAGAGTAAGTCCATCCTGAAGTTGGAGGGCGAGATTAGAGAGTTAGAATGGGAGCTCAGGGTTAATCAAGAGTCGTATGAGATCGACGACCGAGTGAGGAGGAAGAGAGCCAAGACAGCGACATCAACGAGTCGCCGAATGATGCCTAGTGATCCAATCCTGCAGAATATTATATCAGAGTTGAATGGAAAGAAGTTGCAGCTGAAGAAAGAACAACAGTCGAGAAGATTCAAACTTGAACCTCAGACATCTACTACTACTGTATCTTTTAAATGTCACGACTTGGCACCCAATAAAGAAGAATACAAGTGCCGAGTGACTCAGATACCAGTAATACTTGCTGATAGTATAACCGGCCATAAATTACAAGGGATGACGCTTCCTTACGTCATCATTGCATCTTGGGGTTACTTTGCAAAGAATTGGCCGTATGTTGTCCTCTCACGATGCACAACTTTCAAGGGTTTGTATCTTTTTAAGCCCATCGATATGGATAAGTCGTTTGCTCCATCAAAAGACTTGGTTGAGTATTTGAGGCGTGCCGAGAGATTGCAGGATCATATTTTACACACGAGGAAGGCTGGAATGGCAGCATACAGCAATAGAAATGCACTATAATATAATAGCCAAAATCTCATTTCATAATAATAATGTACTCACCTCCAATGATCATGCCATAATCATCTCATTTAGTCATAGGATCTAAGTTGCCTACGGTCTCTTACTTCTTAACAACAAAATGTTTTTTAGTGAAGCATGTATCTGTTGATTCTACCTGATAGTCTTGATTATTGCGGTTGCTGCCAATTATACTTGCTTTGTATTACTAGATTAAGTTCCCCCGCTTGTGGAGTTAGGGAGTAAAATAGTCACAAATCCCTTAGTTTTAGATGATTGGCGACCTGGGGACTCCACAACTCCACATGTTACTTCGTATTCCTTCCTCATTTATATATTAACTTCAATTTGAAGCTTCTCGGGGATTTAAAACTATTCTCTTTGAGAAGTAGGGTATTTGTACAAGCTTGTACAAAAGTCCTACTATTAAACAATTATATCATGTATCAGTCTATTCTACACATAATTTCACGGATGGGTAGAGATCGTTCCAGGACGATTCTGAACACATTGCAAAAACATCGATATCACCAACTTATCATCGTCAACTACAGCAACAATAAATCTGCAATCTGCTTCTACAATAATGGCAATGGTAACAATAACGGCAGTCGATGATGATGATACAGTTTTGGCTTCGGCGTATAAAATGGCAGAGTCATCTCCCAACGACGACAATGAGGTCCAACTGAAGGAGAAGGAACGTTTCTTCATGTTCATGAGAGTGCTGATGAAGTGAGTATATGTGATATTACATGTATCATTCTGTACAATCAGTTTTGATGATATCTGAACATGCAAATTACCATTAGGTACCTTGAGCAACGTGATTTAAACATGCACGTCAAGGCTAAAGCTCAAATAAAAGAGTGTTATGAAAAGAATAAGATTGGTGATCCCAATTTTCGATCGCTCACTTTAAGTATAAAGACTCGGTTACGACAAACGGTGGGAGAAGCACATTGGAAGAAAGCTCAGGAGTACCTAGATGGTTTTCTAAAGCATAAGCAACAAACTAGGTTGGAAGATCAATCATCAAAAACTATTGGTTACGACACAACACATACAAAGGAGAAGCAGCCAACTGTATCGACAGCACTTATCGCAGAGTTATCGGAAGATGGACGAGTACTTCAACATCAACAGCGAGGGTCAACTGAGTTAGCAGCACTCATTGCAAAGTTACCAGCTGCTACAGTAACACCCTTCTTTTACCCAGCAACATGTCTTCTCGGCACTGGTTATAAACTATCTCTTAATTGCAGGGATTGCCTAAGTTCTAATGTATCATATACACGAGGAGAGCAGCCAAGAATGTTTCTTTGTTGTTGCTATCGGTGCGGGTATAGATGGAAAGCCATCTACCCACTGTCTTGTGATCCCTTGACAGATATAGCGCATGTGGAGTATGAACAATATGTGATGAGGTCAGCCTTAGATGACGACGATGATGTAGCTTCGATGAAATGTTCCACATCAACCCAGTTTGTACCTTCAACACCAGTCTCAAATGGTACGTCACGGGCCGTACATTCTTCTCCTTGCGCTCCTCCTATCCCTTCTGTTGTTGGGGGGTCTAATTTTATCCCCATTGGTGATAAACTCCGAAATTGGTAATTATAGGGCAATAGTATCACTCATGTAAATCTAAATATAGTGAAATTGAATAAAATTGGTAGATAAACAATAAATATAGGACTATATCTTTTGTATAATATGGCTTCACCCGTTAGTTTAGTGTCTGTTGATATGCATGTAAAGAAGGAAGATAAAACCCCTAGAGATAGTCTGGTATCTATGATACATTCCCGATAGTCGGAAGGTATCCAAAGATAGTAGGAGATCTACACAACAGTGTGTAAAAACCCTATTAAAAAAATTCACTACCAAGATGGACCCATAATCTCAATCTTCTATACAACACAAACTTTGTTACTTGTATACTAACTGACGTGAATCCAGTTCCAAATGGAATCCACTCGATTTAGTCCCCCGTCGGAAGAAGATGGAGAGCTTGGTGAGCCACAGCAATGCATTGCCTTTAGTATTTGGATTGTCTATGCACTAACCCATTGACATGGTCAGATTTCAATCATTCCAAAACTTTCAAACCGATAAATGACAACACTCCCTCACTAGCCTTCCAAAATAATGCGAAACTCAAGTGTTTATATAATTCGAGCCATTGTAACAAAGAGCACGTCTCTCGCAAGTCAACGACAACGACCAACGTCGGTATCTGTATGGAAACAAACATCGATCGTATACATAAGCCAAAGCCAATTCACCACAAATCGACTTGTGACAGAGAATCTGCTACTGGTTCTTGCCAATCAACGAGTAGGCCCACTACCCCAACCAATATCAAGCTTCGTGGAACAACCTTTGGATCCATCGTAGATCCTCCGAAGAACCGTCATATTGTTGATTTCTTATCTCCACTTCCTTGTCCCAAACGTGTAAAGATTATCGATCCTCTGGTTCGTGATGCCTCTCGTAAAAGTTTACTCAGCAAAAACACACTCGATGCGAATAATACCCCCACGAATACCCCCGTAATTGTACAAGCACTGATGACGCTACAGCATATAAAACATGGTACGTCGATAAATATATATACTCATTATCACTAACAACTACTCGTATCTTATCTTTTTCTTTTCATCCCAATGTAATCAAGACACAATAATGCCATCGGTTAAAGATGACGGTGATGCATTCGATAATGTTGATGGTAATGTGTATTGTGTGGTGTAATAATTTCATTACGACATTCTATTTAATATGCGTTTCTTATTCTAATTCTGTGCAGGACATATGTTGTTTGAAAAGGAGCAAAAGATAATTGGATTGGACGCTGACACTTTTATTGAACTTGATGGCAGAAGTTAGCTGGCGAAGTATTAGAAGAAGTTCTTGGATTGCAACTTGTAGCAGTAGCGATAAGAGGAATCTCTTCTCTATCGTACTGATGATCATGGCGGTAGAGATCATCATCATTGTTAATAATATTAGCATCTTGATTAAACCTTGATTATTTACCTCTCTCTCTCTCTCTCTCTCTAGAGTTGCAGCCTAGCACCAAGTAGAGAAGAAGCTCGTAGCTGCTGCGTTATGTCGTTTAGAGAAAAAGATTTTGAGGATATCATTTGTCAAGTGATACGGTATCCTATATTTCTTTATTTAGTTACCTGTAACTTTTCTTATCAGACTTCACTTACCCTCAATGATATGAGATAATGCTCTTTGTTCTCTGTTGGTAAATAAACATGAATGCTAATACCTCTCTTTAAGTGTATCCAACTATCTTTAGTAGGCATCCTCCTCAAACATACTCTTTTGCTAATAAGATAGGGCTATAAGTAGGTGAGGAAAGATTCTTTACTTCTCGATTGACACGCATAAACATACACAAGTACTGCTATTTGAATATGTTACTCTCTATTATAGCCGCATACATTATTACTTGTGTTCTTCTCTCATGTTGAATACACTTACATCCTTTTATACTCTTTAGCAACTATACTAACTTTAATGCAGCTCAATTGTTCTTTTACTTTCCTCCTGCGGCCATTGATGCAACTTCTGCGGCAAAGTCGTCAACCTTCTTCTCAATACCCTCACCAACAGTGATACGAGTGAATCCAAGCATCTTAGCACCATTCTCCTCTAATAGCTTTCCAACTGTTCTATCATTTGTCTTTACATATTGCTGATTGACAAGACAGTTCTCTGAAAGGTACTTGTTAAGACGTCCCTCAACCATCTTCTTAATAATATCTTCTGGCTTTCCACTATCGGCAACTTGGGCAGTTAAGATTTCACGTTCCTTCTCAAGATCTTCGGCTGGGACATCGTCCGATGTGGCATATAGAGGATCCATAGCGGCTACATGCATTGCAACATCAGTACAAAGTTCTGCAGAACCTCCCTCAAGCTCAACAAGTACACCAATACGATTCATATGGATGTATGCACCAGTTGTAGTGGCATCAGATCCACGTGTGACTACCCTACGTACTTGAATGTTCTCTCCAATCTTTGATACAAGTCCAGCACGAACATCTTCTAATGATCCACCGTCAACTGATGATTTCATTAATGTTTCTACATCATCTCCATCCATTGCAACAGCAGCGGTGGCAGTTGTATCACAGAAACTAGAGAAGGAATCATCCTTGGCAACGAAATCAGTTTCACAGTTAACTTCTACCAATACTGATTTACCCCCGACAGTGGCTACTGCAATCTTACCCTCGGCGGCGATACGAGATGCCTTCTTATCAGCCTTGGCAAGTCCCTTCTTACGTAATTCGTCAGCGGCAGCCTCAACATCACCATCAAACTCTGTTAATACCTTCTTACAATCCATCATACCAGCTCCTGTGGCCTCACGAAGTTCTTTAATTTGTGCAGTTGTTACAGCAAATAGTTGTGTCGATTGACGAGCTGTATGAGGAATGGTAGGTGAGAAGGCAGTGACCATAGTGGCCGTAAGGGCAAGGGCGGCAGCAATCTTCATTGTTATAGTATTATTGTTTGAGTAGAGGTGATGTAATAGGGTGATGATATAAGTTATGAGATAGAGGAAGTGTTTATGGTGATGATTCATCACTGACGGATGAGCAAAAGGATGGGAGAGTTCGTTAGTTATTATGGGATCTTACGTATTGACCTTGGTATCCTACAGGCGAGTAGCTATGGCGCGCAGACAAGTAAATAGGAGGAGTCAAGTAGCAAGCCGAGAGAGACTGTACAAGCTCATACGTATTTAGCTTTATGTTTACTTTAGCTACTTGGCTATTAAGGTGACCAAGTATATGCATCATGATCTGATCAGTATCAATGTAGTGTGCTTGCTGCTGCAAATCTAGATGTCTCGAGTATTCTTTATTCGCCTGACTATATATCTCTCATTTTTCGACCTTGGTATACTGGCTAACAACATCAGTACCAAGTAGATATGTACTGTCACAAAGAAGAGACTGTGACTCAAGTTCATGGTTGGTTCATGCTTCATTCCAATCTCATCCGGTATAATCTCTAAATGTTCTTCGTATGTGTTGTCAAATGGTGATATTGTTGGTACTTCTTGGTTGTCAACAAGAGCCACAGCCAAATCATTATCTTGTGCTGACATTTTCATCAAGGAGGTTATCATTTCCATACCCTCATTCTTCAGCTCTACTGCATTCTCAACAAAGTCTATTCGTTGCTTGTCTAACTCTTCACTCAAACCTCGTGCGACTCCAATTGCATTAGATGTCATTCCTGTAGCACCATCTGTCATCCATTTAGATAGGCTTTGTGCCTGATTATTCATCGTATCCATAGAGTTCATTGCCATATTCATCATTCGATGCATTGGGTTGTTACTAGTACTTTGGATCTTTACCTTTTCCTCAGCCGGTTCATGTGATTGAGGTACAGCGGAAGACATACCCTTCACTTGTGCCAAAGGAGCCAAAAGAAAAGGGAACCCATCTGCAAAGTGAGCCTTGGCATCAAGACTTATTGGATTGTTATTCAAATACTCTGCAAATATACCCCGTGCAATATCTGAGCGTGGGAATATATCCATTGTACGACCATCAAGGCGAACTTCAAAGTCACCATTCTTTCGCCATGTAAACACTAGCTCAGTGCCTCTGGCACAGCAGCTTGGATCTGCATTGTACTCTGGCGGAGCTGACTGACCACATGAGCAATTACTCGAGTTCTCTTTGCTTTGAATCTTTTGTTTCATTCTTTCATCAGCTATTCGTTCCTCGAAACTTGAATCGATAATAGTTGCTTTCATCTCTTCAGTCAATAACGACCAATCGGCCTCCAAACTCTGCCGCATGGCTTTAGTTGATAATTGCATATTGATTTTGATAAAGAGTGTTCGATCAAAGAAACCCCCAATCGAATTAGTTGGGTCTTCTCCTGGAGATGGCATGTTCATTAGATGATTATAGAAATCATCACGGCCACGAAGATCGTCTGCCGAAAGAGTAGCATACTCTCCAAACTTGGGATCAGCAAGCACATCTCGTTTGGCAACATATAATGCTGCTCCATAAACCTTTATATTGAATGCTGTTCTGTAATACTGCCCAACACCCATTAGCGTATGTCTACCAGCCTCGCTCTTCGTCTGTCCAAGATAACTACACAAATCTGTTGGATATTCCAACGAGGTTAGAGGATCTACCCAAACAAAGTCTTTGGAAGATTGTATATATGGATGAACAGGAATCTTTCGTGGTCGATGAGGATTGGAATCTGGGTTATGATCACTTCCTTCAGATGCATCTTCATGTATTGGTGTTTGGCCTCCGGATGGACGAGATTGCCGTTTGTTCTTCTTTTCTAGTCGAATTTTGGTACTTGTTGGTCCATTGCTTGGACCACCACCACCTTCACTTCTGTCGTCGCTATTCTTATCCATCATCCGTTGCTTATGAAAAGCAACACCATTCATTGCGACAGGTGCATTTCGAATATGAGATGCACTTGTGGTGACGTCTTTTTTTGCTTTTCCCTGATCTAAACTAGTATGAAGCATGTTTGTTGTTGACTTTAAAGTAGGTTGTTTGGCACCTGCAGTTGCCTGGCTGTGGCTACTCCTTCGTGAATGCGGTAAGTTCTGCGGAGGTATCTCTATTGTTTCTTCTGGAGTTTGAGAATCCTCTTCAGCCGAGAGCTGAGATATATCCAAAGTTATCCAAGGCTCCCAATTCAACGAATCTTCATCAACATTGCCAACTGCAGGCTCTTGCTGCTTCTGAGGAGGTATACTCTTATATGAAGTGGTTGGATACCGGACAAGAGAAAACTCAACCAAAGTACTATCCGTACTGGCTCGGTTCTTCTTACTACTGCCAACTCCACAAGGTAGTAATGTTGCAACCGTAGAATTAGTTTGATGTACACATCCAAAATCAGATGGTGAGGATTGCAAACTCTTCCCTCTACTACCAATAGCTGCAGCCGTACTAGCTCTCTGAGGAGATAGTTTCCAACGGCGTTGTCTTCTTCTCTTTTCAGCGCTTGTTGACCCACGAACAAGTATTCCATCTCGATTGACATGCCAAGTCCATGCTGCATCTGATGTACATTTGCCTGTTTGTAATATAGAACCACCATTCTTGGAAGATGGGAATGATAACAAGCACTCCTCGGCTCCCCCATCTTGTTCGTTGTCTAGCTTCCCAAAGAATCTCCTTCGGCGTCTTCCGTTCAAGTCTGTTGATACTCGATGGAATGAAGTATCTATCATGGTATCTGCACCTATGAGTTGTAGTGAAAAGCCTTCTTCTTCCTCTTCATCTAGATTCCCATACTCAAAACCATACACTTCATCATATCCAATGTTTGTAGGTTGTTGTGAAAATTGACTATTCTCTTCACAAAAGAAGGGCCATACACATACTGACGAGGAATTTTCTGGATATTCTCTTCTTCTTTGTGTATATGGCGCTCCCATATTTTCCTCTTTTCTTCTTTCCTGTTCCCTCTGTCTATGTCTCTGTTTATACCTCTTCTCTCTAAGTTGTCTCTTACTCAACGGTCTCCGTCGGACTCTCCACAATGTCGAATCTCCACACTCTCCAAATCTACCCGATGGATCTAAGCACTGTCCATCATTCGTTTGAAACCAGTATGGTTCACCTAATAAATCATTATTACCATCCCATCTCCATACACGTTCAACTCGTTCTATTATACCCTTGAGACCACGTCTACTAGATTGTATATCTAACTTTTCGAGTAATATACCCGTAGGATGAACACCCACGATACCTGTTGTCCATGCTAACCATTCTGGACTATATTTTTGTATAAATGATGATAAATCTGATCCTCTGTAATTACTACTGTTTCTATTATATGTAGATCTACTAGAAGGAACATTCTTTGACACTCCAACAAGATGCAGTAATACGAAGAATAATCGAGATGATCTTGTACGCATATCAATCGATACTCGAACATCTCTAGCGGGTATATTATTATGATTTGATGTCCCTCTTTCTATACGACGTCGAGTATAAGTAGTTGGTTCTACATGTCTTTCTTCTATTATAAGTTTAGGTGGTGAAAGTAGTGGAGATTTTATATCATGCTTTTGCATAAGTAACCTACTCCGTGATGGAGAATGCGGCGGTGTGGCCATCGTAGCAGAAACTGGTGTTGGCGAAGTTGATGATATTGATGATAGAGAATCATCGTCCTCATCATGTTGGTTAGGAAGAAAAGACATGCTTCAACTTGGGGTATGTGGTTGTGTATGTATTTTTTGCAATGTGTTGTTTTCCCTCAATAAATATCTTTTTTTGCCTTCCTGCTAGTAAGAACTAATAATATTATTAACAATTTGATATCCCTGCTACTGGATGTCTATATTGTTTCTCTTACTAGTTGCCTATTGAAGTGTTCGGCCGGCATTATTTGAGTTGACACGTATTCGGACCAATACTATTGAGGATACCATCCAAAAAGGATACTTTTTATGAGAGAATTTCTTCGAGTGACTCTTTTGCGGCCGGCCCGGCCGTCGGGCCTACTACCTGGCCCCCTAATGTTTATGGCCTCAATGTCTTCTCAGTGATCTTGTAGTTGGCTCCAAATCGAAGCATGAGGGAATGGGGATACCAAACCCAGGGGAATATTTTACTTTTAATGTTCACCCTACGTTGGAATTAATATAAAATGAAGGGGTACAAAGTAAACAAAAACTACCCCAAGTTAATATACCCCTAAATTCTCACACAAATATCTCTGTGTTGCGTTTGGTAGGAAGATGATAACAAGAAGAGGCAATTCTATGGGGGCAGCTATTGCGCCCTCGAATGATGCCTCAATTATTGCGCCGAATGGCAGTAACAAGGCGCATGGCAACGGCGATAACAATAGCAGTAATCAGCAAGAAAAATTATTACAAGATGAACAAAATAGCATTGCTGTTCGTAATGTTGGTTCATGTGAGAGTATTGATATTACCTCATCCGCTGGCATACCTTCCACCAGTCGGAAGAATAAAAGATCCACATCAACACGTAATGTGGATAATACCTCCAAGGATGAAAAGGGTGCCGCCACCGATAACACTCAAAAAACTGCTAAGAAATTACGAGTTGAACGAGATGAGAATGATATTGGTAGTAGTGATGATAGCTCTGACCCTGCCTATGATGAGTTGAATAAGGTGTGTATATAATTTAATTTTCTATTGCATATCTTTATATCACCTCACCTCAACTAACTTTTAATACCTGCTTTAGACATTCACAAAAGCAGAGAGTCTGCTAGAAAATAGGAATATAAATGCCGCAGTCAAAACGTGCAAGGATGGTATTGAATCGGCAATTAATAGTTCAGATATTACTTTATTGGAATTGGCATTACATCGTGTGGATAAGAATGCAATTTACTGTCGTAAAAATATACCCCCTAGTACTCCCGATGCCGATAGTGGTATTATTGAATTTACTCTTGCACGGGCTGAAGTACTTCTCCGCCTCATGCAACATGTAGAAAATGAAACGGATCAGAAATCGATTAAAGACTTTGTCTACTATTTTGGATTGTTGAGAAAGGATGCGGAGTTCATCATAAGTGATGCAGGTATGCATCAGAATCGTGCACAACGTATTATGAGTGATGCCGATCAAATGTTGGCAAACAAAGCTGCAAAATCTTCCGAGTCCACCCACACAAATCCCATCCTTGTGTTATTAGATGATATATTCAAGAATCCAGATCTTGTTAAAGAAGCAGAAGAACTCCTCAAGGGAGAATCAGACGATGAGATTGATATCAAGTTATGTGAATTATTACGATTACCAAGTAGGAACTTATCCAAAGAAGATTACGTGAAAGAAGAGAATAGGCTACGGGATGAACTGGGGAAAGCTTTTCAGAAGCGTACTGGTTGTACTCTCAACTTTGGTCAAGGTTTGAGTTTAGAAGACCTTTGCATCCGTGTTATTATTATCATGAATTATGCCACAAAAGAATGTGAAGGATATACTGGTGGACTTGATTGGCTTGATTTGATGGACCTCGACAATGGATGCATCCACCTTTGGTACAAGGGATTAGTTACATTATCAACCATTACTGCTGGCGGACCTCGCCCTACATACACCAAGGGTGTATATAGTACAAGAGGCATTGCATTTACTGATAGAGTCAACATGATTCCAGAGCAGAAGGATGGATATGAAGATTTATTTACAAACTTCTGCAAAGAGGTTAGAAGTACCAAGAGAAAGATGCATCTCGTAAATGCCATCTTCCTTGCATTGAAAGTCAACTTCCTCAATATGAACGATATCATCCCAGCCGTCTTGGGAACTGGAGCACCAGTACGTGATCATCTACTCAATAACAACACAGACGTGCGTATCACACCCAGAGTTATCAGTCTTGGATGGCTTGTACATTCACAAAAGATAATGAACAAGGGAGGAATGCTTCTACAATACAGCGAGGAAGAAATTCAAGACTTTAGTAATACAGTTACTCGAGCATATGCTCTATTGGATCCTAGTGTACCGGTGGCTGCAAATTACCCCGACATTATTGGAATGTTTTGTGAGCTTTACAAGCTAACAGAAGAGCAGAGAGCCGCCATTCGAGAGGCAAGGCGCCAACATGGCTTTGCATCAGGCAAGATGCGGACTGAAGCAGCAGAGATATATGCTTTTCTATTAGAAGACGGATTGAGTTCTAAAGAGGCTATGGAATGGATCCTATCCGAACTATCCGAGGCACATTACAATTTGTATGATGCCTGCTTGAGAGTTGGCAAGATGAGGACCGATGCGAAGGAGATGTACCACAAGCTCGTTGATACGAAGAAGCTATCTCGTGAACAAGCTTTGGATCGTATTGAGAAGAAGCTGTCGGTCAAGCATCGTAACATGTACGAGGCAAGTTTGAAAGTTGGTGATATGAAGACTGAGGCGAAGGAGATGTACCACGAGCTCATGAAGGAGGAGAATATGACACGTGAGATTGCCTTGGTTCGTATCGAGAAGGATCTTTCGGTCAAGCATCGTAACTTGTACGAGGCAAACTTGAAAACTGGTGATATGAAGACTGAGGCTAAGGAGATGTTCGATGAGCTCATGAAGGAGGAGAATATGACACGTGAGAAAGCTTTGGATCGTATTGAAAAGAAGCTATCAATCAAGCATCGTAACTTGTACGAGGCAAGCTTGAAAGTTGGTGATATGACGACTGAGGCGAAGGAGATGTACCACGAGCTCATGAAGGACGAGAATATGACACGTGAGATTGCCTTGACTCGTATTGAGAAGAAGCTCTCGATCAAGCATCGTAGGATGTACGAAAAGAGCTTGAAAAATGGTGATATGAGGACCGAGGCTATGGAGATGTTCGACGAGCTCATGAAGGAAGAGAATATGACACGTGAGATAGCCTTGACTCGTATTGAGAAGAAGCTATCGGTCAAGCATCGTAAGTTGTACGAAAAGAGCTTGAAACCTGAGATGGATGCCGAGAAGTGTTCCCAGCTGATTGCCCAGAATAATAAACAAATCCAAGAGAGGGAAGCCAAGAGACTCCAGAAGAAGCCCTTCGAGACGTTGGAAGATAGACAGAACAAACTATTGATTAGGGCAAACGACTCACTGGCAGCAGGGTGGACTGCACACATTGATAAAAAGAGCGGAAAGATATTTTACCACAACAAAGAACAGAATAAAAGTACATGGGAACGATTAACAGCAACAGGGTGGACTGCACACATTGATAAAAAGAGTGGAAAGACATTTTACTACAACAAAGAACAGAATAAAAGTACATGGGCATTACCAAAGACGAATTTGCCTGGACTACAATCAACAAGTGTCACTAAAGCAACATACAATCGAGAAAAGTTTACAGTGAAAGAAGACTTACTTCTTGGAAGGCATTTTGCGAAAATGGAAGAAAGTGGGCATTGATAAGCAGAGAGTATTTCAATAGTAAACGCAGTAGTAACATGCTCAAATACCGAGTCGGAACTTTAGAGTTCAAGAATAGAGTCAATGCTAACTTTTGAGTCTGACAAGATGCTCACATGCCAGAGATAATCGTGGAAAATCGCGTACCCCGTATCTTTCACTAGTACAATTATAATATATAAAGACGTTAATACATATCCAGGCCTGCCAGTTGTATACCCAACTCTCATAATTTTCTCACCCCATACGATACTGACGCAACCACTTGATTGGCTACTAAGTTGGTACTCAAGATGTAAATAATAATACAATACCTATTTCTCACTAATGTGGTTGTTAAAGTTACATCCGAAAGTGATATGTCTACTTTGATACACACAATTCTTCTTCATAGGTACGGTATGTAGTAAGAGGCAACTTGCCACCTCTCTAGAGCCGAATATGCATTATATGTAGATGACGGTAAGCTAATAGGTTGTCATATACATACAGAGAATAACTCAAGGCTTGACATGATTCTAAAGTTTGCTATCGAGTCTCGAAAGACTCACAAGATGTCTACATCTAAGAAGAAGGGTTTGACTAGCTACTGTCCGGACACAATGTCTGTACAAGCGACTAAAGTTAACACTATAGTTGATCATCATAGCATTCATGGAACTTGGAAAGTGTTTCATCGGGGCACGTCCCCTCTTCCTCAATAGCCACCTCGACAGGTTTGTCAATGTGTTCTAACATTGGGATTTGATAAAATGAGCTGACTTGAGCAACTGTTTCCTCTACCTTGCTGTAGTCATAAAGAAGAAAGTGATTCTTTACTTGCTCATTCTGTTCCTTTGAAGTTCTTTCCATCATGTAGGTCATAGTCTTCTTGGTATACTTCAAGACGTCCAACTCCAGCCATCCATTATTGCATGATTTCAAAGATCTAGCGGCCGACTTGCATCCAGTAAGAGGGTTGTCATCATGTATCTTCTTCATGGCTTTAATGGCCCAATCATCAAAGTTGCGGTAAGGAAATAGATGAATAAAGTGTGTTGGCTCATCTGAGGTGAAAGTCACAGGAAAGTGCGGAGCTCTGTAGTTCCACTCCGATGCACAAAAGTAATGAATTTGTTTGCACTTGGCAACCTGGTTTGATAGCTCTCTTGCATCATCTAGGCCTATACGATCTTGATGTGGATCCACAGCAGTACATGTGCTCTTGAGATTCTCATAGCATGCGTTCAGCAATGTTTTGCTAGCCATCTTAACATGGTTGTGTAATACAAGCACAACTCGTTCATCTCCTTCTATCGAAGGAAGTCCACTACTCGTACTCATAACATTTGCAATATCGGTATAGGAAGCTTTACTATCCCATGCCTTTGATACCTGACCCCACTCTGCCTCTCCAAACTCTCCATTGGTAGCATCTTTCATGGCATAGATCTGAGTAGTAGGCTCGTTGAGTCTTCGACCTGGTTCACCCTCGTCCTCTTGACCATAGTAGGCCTCCGTGATATCCATGATTTCACCGTTCTTGTTCCGTAACATGATTTGTAGTGTCAACGCAGCTGATAACCATAAGAAAACAGTAATATTGAACACCGTCGCTTCACTAACATAATCATTAAATTTAAGACGCTTGAGACGTTGATGCCATGGTTGCTTCTGTTTTAGAGAGACCATCATCAATGTTTGTGAGGAGTATTGCAATGGTACGAGTAATGATTTATGGCACCATCGGTCTACCGCCCTTATATCTCATTAGATCTAGCGCCTCATCGAGGCTATTGATCTGACGAACGCCATTGGCAGTTATATTATTGATGCATCATATTGCCTTTCATTGCCTGATCATTGTGGTGGCGGCGAATACAATGCGGCACTAAAAACGAAAAAAAGGAGGATGTTGCCGCCGTGCCGCCATATCATAACACAGCGGCGAGCATACGAAGAACGTTTTAACACGACATGGTATTGTATGGTAGTGTATAAGAATAGAGGATATCACACATTAGTACATTTGTAGTCTTAAAGAAAACACATTTTTGATTATGACATATGACACACTCTATTAAGATCTATTTGAGTCTATTGCATCAGGTTTGTGAAGCTGAAACTTGGCTTTGGAATGTTGATTAGTAACTATCTCATTACTTGCCGTTGATAGTCGAGTTACTAATTTTGTAAATTGGTTGGACAATCTTCGTCGTAATGCATTCATTGAATCATTTAGGTCAGTACCCTTGTATAGCATTTGCAACTCTCTATCAAGCAAAGCACTGACATCTTTTGCAAGCCCGCAGTTATGCTGCTGTTGATCAACTAATATCTTTATTTTCTCAAGTACCTGTATCCTTTTTTGAACTGCATGCAGAGAGGTAAGGAAGGTATGGTTAGGAGATACAAAGGGAGCAAACATTAACATACACAAACATCTTTGCTTACCATTATCAACTTTCTCATTCAGCTTGGTATACATATCTTTCATTTCACGTGCTTTCAAAGTCTCGGGAGTCTCTACATGTATGATACTACCATCCTCGATCTCCCACTGTTTTGATTGACACATTAACTCTAAAACGTGTTCAATATGTTGTTTGTTATGCTTATCAATGGCAACATTCTTTAGCTGTTCAATCTTACGAAGAAGATGTTGTTCCTTTGCAAGTAACGTACGTTTCATCTTTGCTCTATGCTCTTCATTACGAGCAGTAATGGTAATCACTCGTTCTTCTCGTTTACGCCAAAGAAGTATTTCTTGTTGCAGTACTTTGATATCTCTCGAGCTAGTAGGGTTGAGACGCTTTTGTAGCTCCATCTCTTGATCTACAGATGTAGTGGATGATAAAGAGGAAGACGATGCATCATCTTTTGATTTGTTATCATCATTGATGCCACATTGTTGTTGGGCATTATTATCATCATTGATATCACGTTGCTGTTGGGTATGATTATTATTATTATCCAAACTACTACATGATTCTTCTTCGTTTGAGTGATAATTCTTTAAATGATTGTGTGGATCCACCTCATTAGTCTGAGAAGAAGACTCTGAATATGATGATTTTGCCATTGTTTAACATCCTGTGTGCTTTTTGTGCGCGTGAGTTTTGAAAAACTGACAAAGTTTCCTCTCTCCTCATCATTGTTAAGATAGAAGGTCAATTCAAAGATCAATAATTGATCTTTGGGTCGATTATTAGAAATGGAAGCTCTTCTTCTCCTCATTCCCTTACTATTACTACTCCTCACTGCACAAGATGTAACATCATCTCGGGCAAACAATATAACAATACGTCGTCATCGTCAAACTAATAATAATAATTCAAACGATAATGTAGTTTTACGAAGATCGTCGGGTGAAAACGATAGTCGTAGGAAATTATTGCAATCCTCATCCTCAAAAGAACTAAATGGACGGAGATATCGCTCTCATGTAAATAAAGATCAGCATCGTAATCATCGTAAAACAACCAAAAGACGAGGAGGACAATCCAAGAAGGATGTTGATACTACTTCATCCCAAAAGAAGAATGCTCGTTTACACAAGTATAATCGAAAGCCTCCTCATTCAGAAAAGGAAAGCAACAAGAAGAATGTCAAGCTCGGTAGTCGTCGACAACATGTTTCAACGCCCAATTACTTAGCATTGCCATGAGACAGCACATAATAAATCTTCAATAGTACCTTGCAAGTTGGATATGGGGTGATAGATCATATCATAAATTAATAGTAGATAGGCAGCTACAAAATTGACCTCCTCTGTATTCATACCCCTGTATTTCATCCATATCCAGCCGCCCTACATAATCTTGGATCACCTAACCTACTACAATACAGCAAAAAAAGAAAAAGAGAAAGATCTTCTCGTTTCTTGCAAGTCACGGGGCCGAGATTAGATGAAGATACACATCTTAATCTCAAGTAAGCGGTAAGCAATATTTATGCAAACAAATCGTTGCAAGTACCTACTGATATTAACAGAGTAAACAATGGGTGAGTAGAGGGCTGCTGTTTTATGTATTAGACAGAACAATATTGTGAGCATGTGGTGTGGTTCAGTAAATTTGATAAACTCATTGCAATGGGGGTGGATACCATTGGGTTGATATAATTTGATATCAATATTCTGCAATTTATTAGGAAGCATTTCCTATTATAGGATGTGATATATCGAGGGCTACATCTTAAGAATAAGGATATTTGCGGATTAATTCATGTCATGCAAATTTTATACATTCACATATCACTCACTTTATCTATTTCCCACCTATCACCAACACAATCACTTCCTAACAGTATCACTTAAGCTTCAAAAGCGCCTAGCTGCATCCGTACTCAAATGCGGAAAGCGTAAAATCTGGTTGGATCCTAATGAGATTAATGAAATCTCATTGGCCAACTCCCGTCGTAATATTGCCCGTTTGGAGAAGGATGGTCTTATCATGAAGAAGCCCACTGTCGTACACTCTAGAAGTCGTGTCCGTGCACGTGATGCTGCCAAGGCTAAGGGACGTCATACCGGTAAGTTAGATTGGATATATTTGGATATACTATTTTATGGATTAGAGGGTTTGGGGTTTGTTTGTTGGAGTAGTTTCTTATATGTGCCTTGGGAGTTGAGTAACACAAATTACACCCCACAGAGACTTGGTTCTCTACCTTGTGTTTACTTTGATTTTTGGGGCTAGATAACCAGTTTGCCCTAATCATGTTAATTGCACTGAGAAGTGTAATTCATAACTTGGGCAAAGCCGGCCAGACAACCGGTGTGTCAGCTTCCACACATGATCCAACTTTATCAATTTGGATTGTGTACTATTTGTCACATGACCACATCTCTTATCCGAGAGAGGGATTTTGTTTTTGGATTGAGATCTTTACTTTGTTTCATTACAAACATGTATATCTCACCACAATATTCCTTTATACTCATCTTTCATCGTGTTAGGTATCGGTAAGCGTCGTGGTACTGCCAACGCTCGTCTTCCCTTCAAGGTCCTCTGGATGCGTCGTATTCGCGTCCTTCGTCGTTTGCTTCACAAGATGCGTGATGCCAAGAAGATTGACAAGCATATTTACCACGCTCTTTACCTACATGCCAAGGGTAACCAGTTCAAGAACAAGCGTGTTTTGTTGGAAACTATCCATGCCATGAAGAGTGAACAGGCCAAGACTAAGCAACTTGCTGATCAGGCCGAGGCTAAGAAGAGCAGGGCTCGTGCTAGATTGGCAAAGAGGGCTGCCCGTGAAGCCAAGAAGACTGAGCAGTAAACAGTGGATTGTGTTAAATGATCTTTACTGAAGAAGAAGTCTGAACAGTTGACAGATATAAATTAAATCTTATTAAAGATTGTACCTTACTAATTTTGTATTGTTTAAGAATACAGTCTCCCAGAGTTCTAGATTAGCTTACATATAATAGCTTTCTCTATCTTTATATAATAGCAGTTCAAATGCTATGAGTATACGAGTCAGCTCTTTCGCCCAACTATACTTCATCTCAAACATAACATATATTTACATCCACTAATCATTCTATGATTCTTTAACCTCATCCATCTTTTCCTTCATTTCAACAGCACTAACACTTGGCTTCTTGTAGCCTATCAAAGCCTCTGCTTCCCAATCCACATTGTCAGACATCCAATCAATGAACTCTGCAGGCATAGCACGCACGCGTCTGTTTTGGGGCTCATATATCTTGCACTTTGTTGGATGACGCTTCACACCTGTGGCACGTTCAATATTCTCCACCAATTCTTCGGTACCCGATTTCAATAGACCTTCATATTGATAATGCCAGAATCCCTTCACATTTGAGTATGTTCTCGTTTCCATAAAGTTACGAATCTTATCAGCTCTCATTTCTAGAATATTCTTGTACGGAGTGCCCTCTGAATCATTTACCTTCATCTCATAAAATGGTTGATGTTGAGAAAACCTATGCTTATTATGGTCACCCCAATATCCATCTGGATATGGACGTGTTAGACATGATACAAGTTCATGATAACGAAAGCTTTCTTGGCAGATACGTCCAGTACTATTATTATGTTTCATTTGATGTTCCTTCCACACCTCATCCTTATTAAGACGATCCATGGTCCATTCTTTAGTAACAAATTTCTGCCAGGGTAAATCTATATGCATTGGTGCATGATGAGGTACTTTTTTCATTGCATAAGTCCATGTCATTGGATCACGAAACATGGCAATTGATAGTGTATTCTTTGGTATGCGTTTGGCATCATCATATTGAAACCAGTGCTTGTATCGAGATAGAGATCTATGTACTGGAATTGTATAATTGAAACATTCTCCTAAATGCCTGTGTTATGTTATATAAGATATGATTGTATGAACATGAGAATAATGTGTGCACATGTATATTAAACAAAGAAACAAAATGAGATATACGCAAACAACTACTCACCCATATATCCATCGTGTTCCTGAATTACGTTCTCCTAATAATGATATAGACTTGATAGTACCATCCATTGGCTGGATAAATTCAGTCATCTCGATATTAATATTGTTGTCTCGTTGTTTATTATCAATATTCTCTGTTGATTCTGTAAATTTGTCCTCTACGCCTACGATATCATCCTGACTATCATCATCTTCCACACCTCCTCCAACAATATCATGTAAATTATCCTCACTATCCATCCAATTAGAATGTCCCTCGTAGTGGCGTGTATCCTCTAATGGTGATATTGCATCGGGCGGTTCAGATAAGAAATGAAAGTTGTTTAAATAAAGGGATTGTCGTAATGATAATAGTACTGTTCCTATACACATGAAAAGGACAGAGCCCCATAAATGAACTCCAGACATATTAATGAGGTATTATGGATATACTATTCCTTCCTCCTGCCCTTTTTATTAACACGCCAACTGTTGATAAAATTATCGTAGAAGGTGCACTCTAAAACTAGTAATTTTCAATTTTCATGTTGGGATGAAAATTGAAAACTCCTGGTATCTTAGTTGAAAAGTTAAAGTGTTGAAAAGTAAGAATAGGTTAGCATCGCAGTTCACGTTAAGATTGTGTTAATAGTTAGATCTACGTACATATACTTACGCCCCAGAAAAGGGGCACCGACTCCTTGGCTTATCGCCTTCGCTGCTCTTTCCTTCTATTGTTTCTGTTGATGTTCCCTCGTCATGTTCTTCTTCCAGTTCTACTGCTGCCATCATTGTTGCAAGTGTCTCGAGCCCCCCTGCTATCGGTTCACCAATAGCCAAGCCTTTATCAACTCCCTCAGTACCATCTCCATCCTTCCTTGTACCCTTCAGTGTCTCCAGTAAGCCATCGGGATTGTAATAAATCTCGATCTTCTTTGCTTTGGTATCGTCATTCACGGTTATAACACCAAATCCTGTTATGTTAATAGTCTCACCATCTCCCTTATGTCCTTCAAATTCACCCGAGAAGACAGCCCAATGTCGCCACGTGAATGTTATCTTTGGTGGTCCCGAGAAGACTTCTAATACTTCAAATGGAAAGCCTTCTGGAAAAGCATATCTGAATTTACCATGACTACTTTCGAATGTTTCCTTCGAAGTATCATATAATTCCTTATTACATGTTGATAATAACCAATTGTAATTCCCAATCCACGGTGCCTCCACCGAGTCATATATCTTACCCCCATTGGCCTGTACTTCATACGCGGATTGATCAACAGTATTCCATTGATAAAACTCCTTATGTGTGGCTTCCATCTCCCAAGTTTTAATAAAGTTCTCAACAAATAATTCTAAACTACCCTCTGGATGATTCTTCGTCTTACCCAATAAATAATGTAAATCTGCAATTGTATAATCCGGCTTACCCTCCTTCCAAAGTATCGATGGATCATCTAAATTGCCTCGATCGGGTATTAAAAAACCATGTTCTTTTTGTATTGTATCGAGTATTTTACGTGCGTGAAACATATCTTGTTTAGTAGCATTACGTACAGGAAAAATTGGACGATCTCCCGATACGGATAGACTACGTCTTTTAGATGCAGCTGTTGTATTCGTAGGAGGTGATTGTTGTTGCTCGTTGTCGTTATGTTGTTCATTATGTGATTGTTGTTCATCACCATTTTTTAAATCATCTTTATGAATGGCATGTGGTCGAATTAGTAAATCATCAGGCAGCGGTGCTAGTGTATCTTGACATTCACTTTCATGATCACTAGTATCATCTGAATTGCTCTTTTGTATACTACTCATAATACTTCTATAATTTGATGTAAGGCCTATTGCAAATAATGTTTTTTGTGTCTTTTTACGCAATCTTGATTCTAGCCAACTACTTGACCCTAGTCTATTAATACTACTACTTTTGCAACCTCTCTGAGCATTTATCTCACTTAACCTGATATTCTGCTTCAAGAACCCCACTAGGGTTGAGTATTGAGTCATTTGCTTTTGCTATAATTATAAAGGTCTTTCCTTAAGGATACCTTTCAAAATTAAAGAACTCACCT
>Ga0214478_100354_pt1 | contig 27066 bp, 23 predicted proteins | sample M1_20Mar14CPVII9_2_FD_178001 | JGI IMG/M metagenome (GOLD analysis project Ga0214478, IMG submission 178001) | Marine eukaryotic communities from Monterey Bay, California, United States - M1_20Mar14CPVII9sort6BwellD7 | ecosystem: Environmental > Aquatic > Marine > Unclassified | place: USA...
CAACAACAGATAATAATGTACCAAAGAAAAAGATCGCCCGTGGAACTGACGAGTGGGCTGAGATGTATCGAAAGAAGAATGCACAAAGTCAGCAGAAGGTAGGAGAGCAAGTAAAGCAAGGTAACAATGCCCCCACCTCCTCAGTGATTACTTCCAATAACAACATCCAATTGAAGCCTCCAACACCAAACCCCAAACCTCCCACAGCCATATATAGATTACCCCCAGCTGATGCAAATGCATCTCAGCATTCATTAGCATCCTACATTTCATACCGAAATAGTATGTCAGTATATCAGCCGACAAACGCAATAGACGAGGTTATGAATGAAGTTCAACAGTTGCTACAGGCAGCAAGTGAGGCACAAGCACTTGGTAGATTACGTAATTCATACTCAAGTTTGTTATTAGCACATCAAAGATTGGTAGGGTTGGGAAGTCGTGTTGATAGATCCTATTGTGAGGCTGAAACACCAACTACAACACAACCAACAACACAAACAACAACTGAGGGAGGAGAATGTTCCAACTTATCAATAACATCACAACAATTGAAACAACCTACATTCTTACCACCATTGGTATCCCAACCACCATTACCACCATCACTTACACAGAATAATTATACAGGAAAGGCCGCGTTAGTATTGTTGTATTTTGTGATTTCAAGTTGTTCAATATGATGTGTTGGTGTTTTGAGTGCTTCATTTGGCCTTCATGTATCTTTATTTGATTGTCTTTGCAAGCTATATGTTCTAACTATATGTTACTATATCCTCTCTAAACTTTGCAACGCGCATCTTTAGATGTTGCATATGTAGAGTATTTAGCCAAGTCAGGAAAGTCCGCGTTTGTACTTCTTTATTATGTGTATTCGTGTGATTGACATGAAGTGTCTGTGATTTGGCTACTCTTTTGATCATCACTTGCCTTTGTTTGATTGCTCTTACAAACCACATGTTCTAATAGAAGTTATATTTACCTCTCTTCATCTTTATAAATCTGAAACGCGTATCTTCCAGGTATGGAGTTACATCATAAGCGTACCGGAAGAGGAATGCAGCATGAGGCTGCATTAGAACGTGCTTCCAATAAGAAGGATCAAAAGGCTTCTGCTGCTGCCGCCAAGAGTGGTGAACAAGAAGATGGTGTTGCTGCTGTGGAAAAGGAAACACCAACAAAGAGAAAAGGCGGAAGGGGGAAGAAACCACCGACATTGGTCATGGCTACCATGGCTGGACGGAATTTTGATGTTGCAGATTTGATGCAGGGTGTTTTGTAGATGACATGTGCTATATCCTGCCAACAAGAGATCCGCTCATGCCGAAAAAGAGTAGCTTCTCTAAAGTTACACTAACACGAATAAGAGCTACGATAGTCATATATGAAAAGTAGTGCTAGGCTAGCAAGTGATGCAAACAAAGGATACTAAGTTTTATACAGAGGTATCATTTACCCCAACCTTTCTCAAACAAATATCTTCTCAATGTGATATAGCGTCCTCACTTCCAACGAAAGAATCAATCTCTTAGGGCAAAGAGCCTGGACCTGCTACTCCATCCACATCTTCAATGACAAGACTTGCGGCAGCAATCTGGGGAGCTTGAATAGCAGTGACACCAACTCCCGATCCACTAACAACAACGTCGTCAATAGCCAGATGGCGGTTGTACCCCAAATCTCCTCCACTAGTACGAATCTCGAGACGATTGATTTCCTTGAAGTATTGCCCTCGACCAGACGATAGACAGTGTAGGTAAGGACCATCACTCGGAGCTCCCAATACAGTTGTATAGTTGCCAACAAGGTTGCTTCCGTCGCGGTATGCAAGAATCTCAAGGTCCATGCCGGTACTCCAAGCTGGTGTTGCAAACAAACTATAAACCGAGAAGGAAGTGGCCGATGAGATGGTGCTTACACCACCGCTATAAGTCCACATCGTGTAATCAGGAGAGACATTTCCGGCTTCGTATCCTGAAAGGTAGTTAAAATACTTGTGGTAAATGACGCCCATTCTAGACCAATCCAACCCTTTGTATTGGTTGGGCATATATCCCCAACCCGTACCCTTAATGACATCATCAAAGTGAAGAAGAGACTTTGCCGATTTGGATGACATAACGCTTTCTTTGTGGCAATGTTTAGACTTCAGGGCACGACCACTTCCTTCCGACTTCGCAGACTTTGAGAATCTACTCGAACTTGAGCTATCCAGCATCCTTCCCTTTTCAGGCAACGTCTTGGATGACTTGGAGTAGCTGCTTGAACTCGAACTGTCGAGCATCCTTCCTTTAGGAGGAGGCAACATCTTGGACGACTTCGACTCACTGCTTGAACTATCAAGCATCCTTCCTTTAAGAGGTAAAGATTTGGTTGATTTTGAGCTGCCAAGCTGACGCGGAGCTGAGATGTAGAAAGTACAAAGCGATTAGAACAAGTTCATTGATTCTTTGTGTTAATCAGCATGAAATGTAAATATTACTTACCTAAATCAATCTCATTCAACACTTTAACGGCATTTTCTTCAGGCGATTCCATTGATACAGAAGAAGCAACAACAGACGAAGTAGTAGCTAATACCAAAAAGGCAGCAAGGACAGTAGTGGCAATAGAGATCTTCATTATTGATAGTGGAGATGATAACGAGGAGCCTGTTTCCAAAATTATGAGCACAAGATATGCACTCACAAGACTTGAGAAAAGGGGAGAGTATCATTTTGTATTCCCGCAACAACTGTTAAGTCGTGATGAGGTGGTGATTCGTCTTAGTCCTAGCACAATGTGTTAAGACTTGCTTCGGTTTTCATTGCAATACTCCACGACTCAATTATTCTGGAGGGTATCCTCGCAGTAGCGCAGTCCTCAGTAGAGGAATGCACCACTGCACCCAAGTCTCAATGACCGGCGGCTTTAAGTTGGTAACTAATATGTCACCGTTGATATTTATGAAGGATCAAAAAACTATCATCTACCGGCAAGTTAGTATATCTCAACCATCAATACCACTGCAAATATTAACAAGCTGTTTCTCTATCATTCTAACGAGATCTTTAATATCATTCTGAGAAAGTTTTCCTTCTCTGATTTGCATTGTCGGTTTATGAAGCAATTTGTTTGCTACTTTGTGCAATGATTGTTCATCACCCAGAGATACAACAATGTCATTAACTCGTCGTCTCATAATAGAAATTTGTGTTGCTGTATCACTTTCCTGAGCTGATAGTCTTGCAACACATGCAACAACAGATGGCTTTACTGCCTTTTCAATAGCAGCTTCAGCGACCAAACTAGCCAATGTCGATGGTGGCGTGCCATCCGAGCCGTACTCTTTTAGCTTGATTATTTCTGGAACTATGTCCTCTCTTCGTGCTAGTTTACCAGCAGTCAAAGCATTATCAAGTAGTATTTTTATACGTCCTTGTCCACCGGTTTTCTTCTGTGTTGCATCCTTCTGATTGATAACTGATATAACCTCTACTGTGCGTTTTAGCTGCAGTAGAATATCTATTGGAGAATTCAATAAGTTATATGTTAGTAGTGGAAGTGTAAACAACTACACAGATTTGTAATAGACAAACCAAATAATAACATAACTCACGAGCATCTCTTGAAGAGTAAGGCCGAAAGATTACCTCTCGATCTGGTCTATTCGGTCGAGGTGCCAACCCACTTGCAACGAGACACAGATGATTGCTTATTGCAGAAGCTCCTTCCAATGAAGTTAATCTCTGAGCTAACTGATATATTTCCTTCAATTGATTATTAGTTATTGAGTTGGGAAGTACTTGATTCGTCTTCACAACATCGGTTAGGTCCAACCACGACGATAGTCCTGATCTTTCAAGTAACGACATGCTTTTGGATCGTTGTGCATCTATCTGTTGTTGGAGGTTGTATGCAACAGCATAGCTTGCCGCAGTTGAAGCAATATCTTGATTCATATAACCATTATTGTCTTCTTTTAATTTTTTAAGAACAATTAGTATGTCAAGCCTTGCACAATTTGATATTGTAACACATTCATCAATCAAAAATGTATGTGAACATGTGTCCTCTCTTGATGTCGATTGTTGCATTTCTCTATCAACGAAGCCATTGCTCGAACAATCCAGTGGTATTTTGACAACATTATCTTCAGATTGTACATTATCATTTGAGACTGATGGAAGTAGCAATACTATCTCTAAAATACTTGCATCACTTTCTTCGCCATCTGTTATGACAATAATTTCCATACCAACAAATAAAGTTTGAAATGCTTTCAAAGCCCTTGGACGTGGTACAAAGTAATCTCTACCATCACCTAATGCAGTATCCTTCCATTTCCAACATTCTCTCACTAATGATTCACCCGGTAATGTGTATGTATCATTCTTTGATGGTAAGGAAATGAGGTGTAGTGTATGCTTTGTTGATTGTATATTTTTGTTTGATATACTGTCACTGCTTGTTATCGGTGTATACTGTTCAGTGGTATCAAGTTGTGATTCAGTATGTACGTCGAGTATAGTATTAAAACGAGTAGGATAACTACAAGTACCAATACACCACGCCATTGAATATATCGGCATCATCATCACCACACATATCACTGTGAAGAAGGTCCACATCTCGTGTTGATACTTAAATAAATCAACCGGATTATTGATTTATATCATAGCAAAACACCCCAACTGAATATGCAACCGAGACACTCTATTATATTTCACGAGAATATTATCTTCCTCCAACAAGTATTGTCGAGACGATGTACTAAGCAAAGGGGGAGGAAAGGGAAATGGCGATAGAACGGGTTTTTCATAGTGCAGCATGCTTATTATGGACAATAGTAGAGTAGAGGCACCCATAGCGCCTATGGATTGTATGCTATATAGCGTTGATGTATTGGTTGTTTGTGTACTTGTACTGTCGCCGCATACTGAAGTTTTTTGAGAAGACCGCAGCCGTCAATATAGCCATTCACACATTTATAGGTGGACCATCCTATCAACATCAAGATGAAGTTCCTACCACCTAGACCACCGTCTCCTACAGAACTATCATATACGCAACTCGCAAAGCTAGCTCCACGATTTGGTAGTACAAATAATAATGGTGTCCAAGGAGGAGTACGAAATATAGGTAGCAATGACAAAGTTAGATTTGCTGTTGATAACAGTACATCTGCAATACCAACAGCCCCTCGAACGGCACCTCCATCTACAATTAATGTACCCTCCGATGGTGGAAATTGTAGTATTAGTACGACAGGTGGTTTAGGTGTCGCGAGTAGAAGTGATCATAATAATAATTATCAAACACCAAATACAACAACAATGCACAGCAATATCATGTCTGCACCAATTCACAGACCTAGACCTGCACCACCACATCAATATCCACAACAGCAGATTGATCCAATCAATAATAGATCTACACCAGTAGAAGATCGATTGGCAAATTTAGCAACAAAATTACATACCATGCAGCAACCAATATCATCTTCTACTAATCAATCGAATTTGTATACACCAATGATGAATAATTTACAGAGTACAAGAAGTTCAACTACTTCTCGCAATTTGCAAGAAGTACAACAATTTATTGATACATTAAAGAATATGCAGACCGCTGTATCAAATACTGTTGATGAACAATCACGTTTAAAGAAATCACGAGCATTAAATGCATTATTGAGCATGTTTGAACGTATTATTGAGGATACAGCAGCACAACAACAAACTGTGTCAATCGAGCCATTAGTAGAGAACAAGTTGCAACAGTTAGAACAAAGAGTGCATCAATTGGAAAAAGAGAATAGTCAATTGCACATACTAAATCAAGAGAAGAATACACAATTACAAAAAGTTAATAATGAATTACAAAATACTCAACATAAATTGCATCACATTACTATTGAGAATGAACAGCTCAAGAATCAAGCTACATCTGCTCAAGAACAATGTCATCGAGAAAGACAAAGAGCAACAGAGGCAGAAGCTGTTGCTGCCGAATCTGAGAATGTAAGAGATAGTATGCTCTCTAATTATGCACGTCTTACAGAGGAAAATGTAGAGCTACAGCAGTCAATGGAACATGTGAAGTTGGATAAGGAGAAGATGGTATCAGAGTTTCAACTTTGTCAGCAAGAAATGAATGAGTTACAAACTCAGTGCAATCAATTGACTCAATCATTACAACACAAAGATGTAGACATTATTGAGTTGGAAAAGAAGATGAATGACTTGAATGATCAGTTGATCTCACAACAAAACTTACTCCAATCTGCCAATAATGATCGACAACGACTACAAGATGAATTGCACAACTCACAACGCAACTCAACAACCGCTTCTCAACAGCTAATGAATCTACGGGGTCAATTCTCTCAATTCCGACGAGAGAGTGATTCAAGACAGAGTCATCAGCGTACATCAAACACAACCGACAAGGAAGAACATCATAGTATTATTACACATAACACAATTTTGCAAGAGGAACAACAAAGGAGACGGATACTTGAAATGTCAATCCAGAAGTCAAAGGAACAAGATGCAAAAGCACAAGAAGAGATGCAAAGGATATCAGAATCAAATGCCGATTTGAAGAGTAAGGTGGATGAACTAAATGCTCAATTGAACATGAATTCATCAGTAAGCGGCAGATCACGAACTCAACAAACAAGTAGTAGTATAGTTGACGAGTTCTCAGTTACTGGCGGGGATAGTATTATGAATGAACAAAGTTTGGTAATTGGTAACGCTTCTTCTCCATTGAGTTTGGCAACAATGTCGCAACAAAGCGAGGCAAGTAAGAGCGCAACACGTGAACAACTATCAATAACAACCGATTATGGAGTGGATCAACAGCAGGAAACAACGAAACAGAGGAGTCAATTGAGTGCCATTGATGAACTATCTCTTGATGGGTTAGACAGTATTATCAATCCTTATCGGAAGAGGGAAGAAGACGACTTGAAATCTCCTGATAGTGATATGACCTTGAAGCAACAGGATGATAGATCAAGTAAAGAGGATGAACACCCAAACCTCATGGATTATTTCGCCAATCAAATCAAGCTTGCCGAATGATAGTGACTAGTTCCTAAGTGTTTAAGTGATATTATATGTATGACATAGTAAAAGATTGATACTTTACTTTAAAACAAACAAAATCTCTAGTATTTTAAGTTATACTAATTCACTCAACGTAAAGACATCTAATCAAAAGTTTACACTCAAAACAAACACTAAGTAGAACTTGACTTAGTCAGAATCCAAATCCCAAATCGCTGAATTTCTTAATGACGGCCTCAACCTCTTCCTCATCAACCTTATCATTAAACTTCTGAATACGACCCATCCATTCCCCGGGGTTAGCAAGAGCATTATAAATACACTCGTTACTGAACTTATCAAAGCCTTTGATAATGGGGTAGGGCTCCGAAGCTCCCTTATCAAAGGCTTTGGCGATGTTCTTGATGCAATCCATGGGCGTGGAACAGGCCAGGGGATTCTCCACTTATGGAACGCATAGCAAGAGAGCGAATCAAATCCTCGCTTGCATTACTTGATGATTTCCCCTTTTCACCAGGTTTAAGAGCCTCGCACACTACACATATTGTATCTGATGATTCGTTCTGTACCATACATTCCCCACACCTCCATGAGCCCTCATTCTTGAACATCGATCCCCAACCTTCCGACTTGTACGTGTTGTCGGAGACGGATTCGTTCACGGCGTCCTTTTGAGAGAATACCTCATTGGTACCCGAAGAAGTGGCAGAGGAAAGAGTTCCCACCGACATGGGTGCTGTCAGCGACAGCGGAGGTGCAGCAGAAGGGGACGAGTCGTTCGACAGAAGCACAGCATTACCGGCTCTGTTCTTTTTGGCCTCGGCCCCACCAAAGGATGTTGATGGAAATGGACTACTTCTAATACCAGTCGATGTTGTAACCGATTTACTACCGAAATCACTTTCATCGATTGAGACATCACCCCGAGAAAGAAGAGACTTGGACGGCGTGGGGAATGAAATCATCTCCGGGGCAGCATGAGGATTCTGCTTGCTGGCATCAAGTAGCTTGATCTTTTGCTCTAGGTCCTCAAACTTCTTTTCATGAGCTAAGTGCTTCTTATCGTTGTTATTGTTATAATCCAGCTGTCGAATAACGAAGTTTCCGATATCATCAGTCAAAGTATCAACATTATTTGCTAATCTATCAACAGTACGATCTGTCTTAACTTGACTATGAACCAACTGTTCAATATTATTGCATTGTCTTTTATGCATACTATTCATCAACTCCGTCGCATCTCTTTGGCTTTTAACTAACATCTTGGCCATCTCGGTGAGGGGATCATTCTTCTTCTGGGTGGGGGTTGATGTTTTAGGCGCAGCATACTTGCCACAAATTTCATCAACTAAGGTGACCTTTGTCTTTCTACCGACGTTGATGTTAAAAAGTCCTGCAAGAGCGTGGACATCAGGAGCCTTCAAAGGCAGCACATTTGACCGACTTGTTAAATAATTTAACCTGTCATCGTAAGATGCCAATGTACCAAGGTGTTCCTTGATCACTTTCAATTGTTCTCCATTGTAATTAGGTTTGGTCTTTTTCGATGATGATGGTGGTGGAACTTTTTTCTTGTTTGATCGAGGTAGCTTACGATTTGGGGACAGTTCATTTAACACCATTGTATATATTGGGTATAATTATGATGATAGGGTAAAGATTGGCTGCTTTTGTTATTTGCAATGAGTTGCAATAATAGCTAACCTGGTAAACTTGATGCCAATCAGTTGACTCGCACATAGATACATGAAAACCTTTTATATCGCATTCTTTCTTTCGAGAAACACATGACATCTGTACCAGTTATAAGAATCTGTACCACTGAAAAGTAAGCGATATACTGAGAACCACCTCTTGTACCTTTCTCTGTTCTTATACATAATGATAATGCACTCGTACATTATGATTGTTTTGTCTCACATCTGTCATCTAGCTTAGTCTGTGACGTCCCATCCACCTTAATACCCAGCAGTCTTGTCTACCGGATTCAACAATGGCTTACCTCGAACAAATCGAGGTAAATTCTCATTAATAAAGAACTCTGTACTTTCCTTCATAAAAGTGAGTGTCATATCCATATTGTGTGGCGATAAGAGGACATTATCAAGTTTCCATAGCGGACTGTCCTTTGGTAGCGGCTCGACCGTCATCACATCCAACGCTGCACCCTTGATTGTACCATCTTGAAGTGCCTCAATCAATGCTTCTTCGTCAATAATTGGACCTCTCCCGACATTAATAATAACTGCACTACTTTTACATTTTGATAATGCTTCCTTTGATATCAATCCTCGTGTTGATTCAGTCAATGGTGCCGATACGAGTATATAATCACTCTTTGACATTACCTCATTCAATCCATCCATACCATATACTTCATCACAATATGGATCATTAAAACCATTTACATTTCGTTTAAATGCCAATACCTTCATACCGTATGCTTTTGCAAGTCTGGCAGAAGCTCTCCCAATATCACCATAACCAATCACTCCTAATGTTGCTCCCCTCAATTCCAATACAGGATATTGTTCCCAATTGCTATCATTCTTTTGCTTCATTAATCTTGGTAAATCTTTAGCAAAATATGAACATGCCAACATGCAGTACTCCGCTAAGGTAGAAGAGAACATGCCCTTTGCATTGGTAAGTTGTGCCTTTGAAGTAAAGAGTCCTTCACTTGCAATGAAGTCTATACCCGCACTTCTTGTATGTATCCATTCCAAACTTGGAATTTTATTTAATATCTCCACTAATGGTTGTTTTGCTTGTGGATGTGATACAAATATAACATTGGGTTTCTGTTCAATGATACTCGAATCTGTAAAATCTGATAATTGTGTACCTACTTTTAATAACTTTGTTCCTTCCGGTAATGCTCCGGTGTAAAGTGGTTCATTATATTGATCAGAAGGATCACATAATGCCAATATTCGTGCTTCTTTTATTATTTGTCCATTGTATGCTTCCCCTTGCTTACCGGTTTCTCTATTCCAATACAATGTATCCATGTTGTTTGATGAAAGTTGTAAAGAAGAAGAAGATATCGAGTATCTCCGAATAAAAGGGAGAGCGGAAGATCGAAATGCTGCAGTAGTAACCCGAGGGGATAAAGATGCTAGGGTTAGTGCTACGGCGTTCATGAACATGGTCTCTTAGCAACAAACTGTGCTCTTAGCTCTCTCCATCCCCTCGACCCCCCCCTCACATGCAGTTTTAGGACCAACACCAAGCTAAGATACCACAACCCCTAAGAGTTTGTATGTAGTAAGCAGTAAATTTTGAAAGTGTGTATTGTTAGCGGCGGTAGTAGTAGTAGTAGAGATCAACAACAGCAACCATGGTTATCGCAAGTACGTTATAGATGTTATATTCCTATATATTGATGGTTTATTGATTGTTGTCTAGGCGGAGTCTTTCGTCGGCGTCGATTGACGGATATAGAGAAGTTTGTATAGTTTTGAGTTGCTGTCGATGGATGTAACTTATCCATTGCAATACGCCTTGCTCCACTAACTATACATGCATTCTGTGTGATATTGTGGGATGTATTGATGATATAGCGAAGTATCTCGTTGGAATTGTGCGGCGAGTTTTCGCTGGTTAAGGCCGAGTATTAATTTGTTTCACAAATCTTGAATGAATATAATAATTTGTTACAGTAAATATATTGGCTGAGAAGGCTACTGATCTGTATTATTATTGTTGATTGGCGGGTTAAATCAGAGATGTTATTGGTTATATTTTAACCGGCGGTGGCGTTTCTCGGCATATTTGTGTTTATGTTCACATCTTGTGTTCATTTTAATATTTTTTATATGATCTACTCGATTTTACATAACACATCTCTAACCTCCATTTCCCTTATCTACTCTCAAATCCAACTATTTCACAGCTGAATTATGTGCCATGTCCGAATACAGGATCTGGCCTGGAACTGGAAAGCTTATGATCCGTCGTGATGGTAAGCCCATCTTCCTCGGTTCCTCCAAGGCTCAATCCTTGACACTTCAACGTAAAAAGCCTGCCAAGCTTGTTTGGACACAGGCTTGGCGTCGTTTGCACAAGAAGGGTCTTACAGAGGCCAATCTTAAGAAACGTAGAACACGTTCCACCAAGACACCACGTGCTATTGTTGGTTTGTCACTTGAAGATATCAAGAAGAAGGCAGCACAGAAGCCAGAATTCCGTAGTGCCCAAAGAAGTGCTGCACTAAAGGAAGTTAAGGATAGGAAGAAGTCTAATAAGGGTGGAAGAGGAAATGCAAAATCGGGTGTACGTGCTCCCAAGATTCCCAAGAATGTCAAGAGGAATTAAATAATCATACTGTAAAACACTAGTTATAAGAACAAGGTAAACCCCGGTAAACGACTCGTCTATTATATCATGATATCACAAGAACCGACATAATATGGATTACTATAATATGGATTATAACACTAAGTCTCTTGTTATATCAGCGTAAAGATGAGCTGCCAATAGACCCACGGCAACATTACAGAAGAGCAGAAAAGGTGTCCTCCAGGATACCAGAGTAAATTAGCTCATTGTCAATGAAACAATTCATATTGTGTCTAGCTCTCCACCCGTATCAAGCACTCATCGTAGCCCTACAAGGCTTTTAAGAAGAGTTGCTCATGCTCTCTACACTCTACATTATTCTATGCCCTCACTCGGCACTCGCGACGCTGAACGAAGTCGCGGGTCGATATCGTTACGTTTGATCGCCAAATTTTATCCCTTGTCAAACTTGTTTTTATTGGCGTTTTCTTTTATCGCTCTCTCTCGACAACTTTGGCAAGAGCACTAATGATGAGGAGCCTACTAACAACCCCGCCTCTAGGATGTCGTTCTGTTAACGATAGTAGCAAGAGAAATACAATATAGTTGGGCAGACAAATTAATATGCATTGCTAAGTTACATATCACAAAATCGATTGCAAAAAATTGCAAAGAATATAAGATGTGTAACATACTGAGAATTGCAACTGCTATCCTCTTATCGTCGATAAGTATTGTTTCTTCTGCTTATGGGGAGATAGCAAATAGACCGCCACGATTTCAATCCCGGTATCTTCAACAACAAGATGATACGACGACAGTAGGATATATATCTCCATACCAAATTAGTAACAATGAAGAAGATATAGAAATAATAGACGAAATAGAAGAAAGCACCTCACCAGAAGATGTAGTAGATCAACGTCAAGATATAACTGATACAACAACAGAAGTAACAATACCAATACAATTAGAAACACGGAATGAAGATGCAATCATCCGCGGCATAGTATATATGGATGATAATAAGAATAGCAGATTCGACAGAGATACTGAAGTAGTTCTACCCAATGCTATTGCGAAATTATTTACATGTTCACGAGGGGCAGTGGTGGGTATCACACGTACGAATGATGATGGGATATATAGTTTTACTATAGCTGGTAGTTTATTACCAACATTGACACAAGGTAAAGTGTTTTTGTGTATTACTCACATCTTATGCACACATTTCTCGTATCTCATATCGTATCCAACCTTCTTCCACAGTATGCCATTATATACAATTCACTGTTACGGATAATATACTTTACAATGCAGAGTTTAGCACGCCAATGAACGGAGAGACTAATGATATATACATTGGTAGAGGTGAGAAGATGTTTGATGTAAATGCCGGTGTGTATGGAGCGACACCATCGCCTACAACGTCTTGGGGCACATGGATGCCAACAATGGATGGCACAATGCCACCATCGGCTAGTATTCCAGTTACCCCACCTACAAGTGATCAACCAACGTTCAAACCAAGTCCGGCACCTGTGATACCACCGCCAACGACTAGTGCTCCTAGTCTATCACCGGTGACCGATGCACCGACAACTCCACCAAGCAATGCAACGAGGATAGAGGAACAAGAGGATATAGTAAAAACTACAGCAGAAACTTTTGAAGTAAGGTCAACAGTCCTCGTCGAACTTGGCAATCTTAATAGCCAAATGAATGACGATGACACTATTTTATTTGAATCAGTATGTGATGATTTTCTCAATGAGAATTTAGTATTGGCAACTCCTCCCATATATAATGTAACATGTGATGTTATTAGTCAGACAATTGCAGCGGAAAGAAGACGGCGGTATTTGAAGAGTGGCTCGCATCTTTTGACAATATCACTTCAAAGAGCCTTGGCTGGAAGCTTAACCACCGAGGCAGAAGTTACAGGTATTGTTGAACAAACCGAATCGATACAGGAGCCAGCAGATGTACCCTTTGACGACTTGTTAGTAGGTACATTCAATGTCCAAGGCGAGTTCTTTCTCGATGCATTGAAGGAAGAATCATTATTAGAGTCATCTACATTTGAAACTTCCGAATATTTTGCTCAAGTAGACAGTGTGAAGGCCACACCTACATACGAAGGATCAGGGGCGGAGGAGAGTGTGGACGAAACTGGAAAAAACGAATCCTTCTTCAACAAGGGTGCGATTGCCGCGATTGTTGCCGGGGGTGTTATATTGATTGTCTTGATACTATTGGTCATTAGAAAGGGGAAGAGAAGACGGGCTTCAAGCAGTGCTGCCAAGGCAAGTAGTGAATCAAAAGCATCACCAAGGACGAGAAAGCCTAGTCTGGTGAGAAGATTATCAGGGTCGTTTGGCGCAAGAAATGTACCTCCACCACCGCCACCAACTATATCGTCATCCCCGACTAAGAGCGTTCGGACATATATTACCGATGATCCAACGTCACCGATAAGATCTTTAACCTACGTTGAACCGTCGGCCAGTGCCATGTCTCGAGATGCAATGGACGGCGAGTTTGAAGCAGTCGATTCTGGACTTAGTACTCCACCATCACCACCCAAAATTACGTCTAAACGACCCCCTTCCAAATCTACTTCTAATCGGATTAGAAGAGATGTGTGGGCTCCATCAGGAAAGCTGGGCATAATGGTTGCCAATACTAGTGGATACGGTCCTGCCATACATACAATTAGACCAGGCTCACCCTTAGAAGGCTTGGTCTTTGTGAGTGATATAATCGCGGCCATAAACGACGTCGACACAAAGCACTTTACAGCAGAACAAATTACTCAAGTAATGAAGGACACTGCGTTAGAAGCACGCAAGATAACCGTGCTATCTGCACATAAAGGTTGAAATCTGTGTCAAGAGTTTAAGATATGACCTTGTCTCTCGTTTGTATCATAGTAGCGAGAGAGATAACAATTAAATGTGATATACATGTACAACTGATGAGCCGGTGCCTTAGTATTACTGTATTCTTCTGTAGTAATAATGACTTACAGCTAACCACACCTCACCCCTTGGCAGCTTTTGTTGGAGTAACATATAGAGCGCGATGCTTTGCAATGCCGTCTAGATTGACAACATACAAACCATTGGTATTACCACATCTAGACTTCATCATTTCAACATCGTCTTCTGAGGAAGCAGTGCCATTACCATTATGATGTGCTACATCATGAGATGCATGCCAACATGAGCAAGTATCAGCTTGACAACCAATCCCATCTCGTACACACGGGCAGTCGTTTCCCCAGCAACATGGTTCTTTCTCAATTGCATCATGCAGTTTCTTTTCCATCGTTTCACGACTCATGCTCTCATTGCCTTTGTTTAGCAGTCCTCGTTTCCGCAATTCTTCTTTGACTTTTCGCTCGGGCAAACGACGATGAGAGCCCTTCTTTTTATGATGTGATTTATCTGTTGATCCCGGTAAGAAGATGTGAAGCTTCCTACATGAACAACCTAGGTTCTCAGCACCACGATTTATCCGTAGTGTTTCTAAATCATGTTGTATATGCTGTGTAACCGCCGTATCACTTGGGTCAAGAGTTTGAGTGTCAACATTAGACCTGGTTTTCTTACTTGGCGTTTTCAAATTTGATTCATTAATAACCTGGCAGTGTTGCAAATGATCATCTCGTAACAATACCTTCCTTCTATCTTCTTCCTTCATTGGAGAGAATAGAGGATTTCTACCTCCATGTCTATGGTACAGCTCATCCTCTTCAGTAACATTAGATGCAGCATCACTCTGTCCTACTCCATAATTACCTGCACTCCCATTCTTTTGTTTTGATTTCTTTTGCTTTGGCTTACTCTTGAGAGCATGACAAATCTTCTTCTTATAATCGTAGGGACGAGTTTCTAGTTCACCCTCGGGTATAGTTATCGGCTGGCTCAGTATCCTTTCTAATTCTTCTTTCTCCTCAGTAGACATTTCTTGCTTCATATTCATGGAGCCGCTATTACTCCGACCACCACCTCCATGATTATTGTTGTTATTCGAGCCACTAAAACTACCAGACCGACTTCTACCTCGATTCTTTCGAGTGTTATGTGTACTTTGTTTAAAATGATGGGAATGATGTTTCTTTTCCCATTCCTTTTCGAATGTACGTTTCCGCTGTTCACGTATCAGCTGTGAATATCTTTCTTTCAATTCTGTTTGTTTACGGCACTGAAAGTCATCTACCGACCAGGAGCTTGGGTAGGAAGGATCTAGCATGTGCTTCATACTTGGAGAGACTATAGAATCAGATCGTGATCGAGCTCTATTTCTACCAGGTGATGACGGGGGAGTACTGCCACTTATGCACATCTTATCATCATTAGGATGTTCAGAGTCGGATATCAGCTCATTAGATAGCCCGAGTGGAAATCCTCCATCGGCTGGTACGACGTGCTCTCCCAATGTTCGTGCATATTCTCTTACAGAGACAGTGCCGAATGAGATTGATCTATTGTTGGAAGATGATTTTGCTTTTGGCTTTGCATCTTCAAAAGTCGAGGCACCTTTCGGAGATGCTGACAGATTGCTCATTTCTTCACACAAGTTGCTGGAAGCGTCATCTATCATATCTACATCACCATCATCTGTAGGCTTAGCCTTCTTTTTCTTTTTCTTCTTCTTTCCCTTTTTCTTCTTCTTCTTTTTAGCAGCAGGTGGTTGTTCTCCGTCAAATGTTGATGTTGTTGTTGATTGCATATCCATAGCTGCTTCACCCTCTTCCCGTTTATCAGGCGCATTGCAAAACTTTCTAACAATATCCTGTAACGCCGAATCATCCTCTACTTCTCCCGAAGATAATGGTTTGGATGCATATATACTATTTGATTTTCTCGGTGATCTTCGAGTTATTGAATGTTGTATTCTTTTAGCTGGTGTTGAAGGAAGTGTTGTGACAGAAGTTGCCTCCACAGTTTGATAATTATTAGTACTATTAGTTGGTACTGCCTGTGCCCATGGTATATCTTCCACTTGTCCACCACCTCCATCTGTGGTTGGTAAGTATCCACTTGCACGATGTACATCTGCTCCTGCTAATTGAGCTTCTGCCATCATTCTTTGGGGATTAAATCTAGTATTATAATCATCCTGATCAGAGTCTTCTGAAGAGGATGAATCACCTATATTATCCCACTTGGAATAATCGACAGTTCCCGGTCTCTTGGAAGACATGACTGTATATGTTATGTCCTGGATTTATTGTATTATACTATATCCAATCCAATAATATTGCAATGCAAATAATTGATGTGGGGATAAGATGGTAATGCAAAAAGTTGCTGTAGGTATCTTTACTTATCTAAAAAAAGATTTAGTCTAACAACTTATATTATGCCCCAAATATTCAGCAATGCAGATATCAAGTAAGCGCTCTTCCTCTCCAACCCTCCAGATATGATGATATAAAGCCAAGGTATTATTATTTCAATTAATGACGCCCGAGGGCGATGACCTGCGGGGTGCAAGGAAGGATCGCTACATAAAATAAATGGACGATGCTTTATTGGAGTTTAGTATCGTATAAGATTGGATTACATACATTATCGTGTTGATTGCAACAGTCTACTCCAGTCTACTTCTAAGTAAAACATACTACTTGCCTACTTCACCCACCAATAGTAGTCCTTGTGAGGATACCCATTTTGCAACTTTCTTTGCAGGATTTTTTGCAGAATCTTCTGGCAATGAGCGTTTATTATTGTTGCCAAGTTCTCCCGCTTCTTTACATTTAGAAGTAGAACAAGCAGCAGAAACTATATCTAACATATCCTCAGGTCTTTCATCTCCACAACAGCACGCTCAATCCAACAAGATGGGCATATCATAATTTTGTCCCCAGTCTTTTTATCTATTGCCTCCAATAAAGATGTTGTCATAACATCACCTAATGCATATTGATAAGTCGCTGCACCAGACCTTGAACTGCACCGTCTTTCACCACACTTTGATGTATTAAACTCTGTTTTACTAGGACATTCTCTTCGATCATTCGCATTTTTCACAAAGTATTCTTCATCCATACCTCTATTAACTGCACATGTCGGACATATATGTTCCCTGTTGCTATCATGTTCTACTACAAACTTCCTATCTCCCTGTGCCCAATGGCAATAGCCACAATCTGCACAGTCATAATTTCTAGCATAACCCTTTCCTAGCTCGTGGATGGTTACCAATACACCATCTATATCACAGGAATCGATTTCAGGCATATCGAGAATATCAAAGGTATTCAAAACCAGTATAGCTCTTGGCTTGATACTCGTCCTCCAACAATTCAATAAAGAATTGCAATGCAAAAAGTAGTATTGTGAATTATCTAATATCTAACTTCTCAACATAAAATCAAAAACGTCTATCAAAAATGTTGCCCCAAATATCCAGCTAGCAATGCGTATATCAAGTAAGTACCTTCATCTATAATCCTCTCAGATATGATGTAATAATAAAGCCATTAACTACGATGAAATAAGGGGGAGACCGAAGTCCAAGAGCCAAACTTGTATCGAGCTAAAAAGATACCTATCCATATCTTCAAACTTCAAACTCAACAAACGAGAGGAAGGAACGAAGAGGATTGGCGGCTTGAGAATCTCATAATGAAACCAAAGCTAGTAATGATATTATGTTTACTTCGCTCTAACGCCTCGGCATTCGCCACAAATTCCTGTTCTCGGGGCGTTGGAGCAAAAGTTATCAAAAGTAATAGAAGAAATTTGCTTCCTTCTATTAGACGTACTGCAGTTACTCTGGATGATGACGATGATACTGACAACTATAACAGTGAAACGTCTACGTCTCTACATGCAACTTCACAACAAAGTTCATATTACAATACACAACAATCACAACCACAGTTATTAAATTCAGGGCATATAGCATTTAGATTAGCCAGACGATCAGACGTACAGCAAATACAAAATTGCAATTTAGCAACATTACCCGAAAATTATAATGCAAATTTTTATATTAATCATATGAGAAGTTGGCCTGAATTAACATTGGTTGCTGAGTATATACCAGAAGGTTATGATTTAGAATTAGAGAATAATAATAGAGACGATTCTAGTAGGATTACACCCTTGAGAGATTATATGCGTACTAAACAACAACAGCAGAATAGAGATATTGATAGACCACAAAAGGAAATAGTTGGATATATACTGGGTAAGGTTGAAGAAAGGCCATTGATTCCACAACGGCGTATATTTCCCAATTCACAACAGAATAATGTTCCACTGTATAATAATAATAATTATGATGAGGAAGAAACATTATTGCAATACATGAACAATGGCAATGGCAATAACGGGGTACGATTTCCATCATCTCGGAGAGGACGTCCACCAAGACCACCAACTGAAAAGATTGGACATATTACCTCATTGGCCGTACACAATCATGCCCGACGGTTAGGTATAGCCAAATCATTATTACATCAATTACATTATCATTTACAAGAATGTTATGATTCAACATCGATTGGGTTACATGTCCGTATTAGTAATAAGGCAGCTGTACAGCTTTATATTGATGAGGGATATGATGTTGCCGACATTATTCCATTATATTACGGCGATGGGGAGGACGCTTATTTTATGAGGAAGGATTTTGATACTGTAATTAGTGAAGAGATACCATCTAGATCTGCTGAAGCTAAACAGTGGAGAAGAGGTGAAAGGGAGCGCAACGAGATGTTAAATCGTGACACGAGTAGTGGGAGTTTCTTCGATGGACGGTCAAGTATGAGGGATACATTGTCAGAAGAGGAACGTGCTTGGTTGAATACTAATCCTCAACAAGCTTCTCCTTCTGCCAACAACAATATGGTGACACGAAGTCAATCAACATTATCAGGGCAATTCAAGCGTGGATTTCGTACATTCTTCAACGGAGGGGAACAGATGCAAGTACGTCGACAGGTGAATCAATGGAGTAAACCATGTTGGGAAGTTGGACCTGAGGGATTGAGACTGCCGCGATATGCAAGGGTGATGAGATCAATACCTTCCCCTGAAACTCAAGTCAACACTGATTCAGCTCCAAATAGTAGCAACTTTAGTTTGAAAGATTTGGTATCAAATCAAGATGAAGAGAACGATAGATATGAAGAAGGTGAAGTCGAGGGAAGTGATGTTGCGCGAGTTGCTTCGGGGCCTATTTTATGAGAAGCTATGTGCTTGTATATGTACAATTAAAATATATATGATACAAACTGATCCTTCCCCTCTATCTAAAGGATACCTTCCCAATGAACCGTATCTTGCATCGTTTCGGGCCCAGAACAAATTTGTTTCGGGCCCGATACTGCCTTGCAAATCACTGTAGCTACAGTATAAAATCACTGTAGCTACAGCAATTTTGATTATATACATAGAATATCAAAACATGTATACTCAACAAGGTAATGAATCTAAACTTGGAACTCTCACAACCACATCACAATATGGACTCGTTTACACTGAACTTGTATTTCAAGAGTTGAACTCGTATTTCAAGAGTTGAACTCGTTTTGGGGACCAAAACGAGTTCACTCTTGAAACCAACTCATCTCAGAGTCTGCCTGTTGAATGAAGGAGTAGGATCCATTGTGTTGAAGTTGAAGAGAAAAGATTTGGATTGCACTGGCAAGTCTGGTTCATTAGGGGGGAAGCCCCTCTAATTTTCAATCCGGACATATAAAGAGATATTTGAGCACATATAACAATTATATGGATATAAAATGACGAAGGGGGAGCTTGCCCCCTAAATCATAGTGTTGTGAACTCTCTACTTACTCCATAATATTGTTATGGATCTCAGCCTACCAGCAACTCATGCTGCCGATATGGCAGAAGAAATGGATAAGTCATACATTGATCGTTTAATGTCTGATGTCGAGAAAGATGGCGAAGAGGACGACCGTAGTTTCGATCTGGGAGAAGTGGGACGTAACATGTTTGATGAGCAAGAAGACAAGGATGTATCAAGTGATGAAGACGAGTTCGAGTATGACTCGGATGAAGATATGAATGGTATTAAGATTCTACTTAAGCCATCTAGTACATATTCATCAAGTGAAAGCCTCAGTGAGGAAAGCAAGGCTCTTCTGTTGTGGAGATTAGGTAAGGGTATAGCAGATGTTACTTGTGCACATGATATGGTTCACACTTTCACTTTCATGAACAAACATTAACCCTATACCCACATCACTGCCACCGGTAACCCCAGACAAGGAAGAGAGCTTCAGCGACTGGACAATCAAGGTTATTACTACCAAGAGAGGAGGAAGGGAAGCCACACGAGAGTACCATGTTCACCGGTCTGCCCTTGCCATTGGTCCCAAGAAGAGCGGATACTTTGAAACAATCTTCAAGAGTAATGGCTTCAAAGAATCTATCGACAAGACAAGTGAAGTCAACCTTCCCGAGGATGTTGCTACCCAGATCCCTGTACTTCTTGATTTTCTTTACTGCCCCAACAAGCAAGAGACTGCTCTGATCAATAGGAATAACTGGCGAATGTTATCTTATCTAGCAGACTACTTCCTAATCCCAGCCCTCAAAGATTCTATCAAGGAATATGTGCTCAAAGATATGTTAGATATCAAGAACCTCGAAGGTTATCTATCCAGTTTGAGTGATAATGACGACAACTTGAACGAGTTTCTTGTACCAAGTATTACTTCAGCATGTGTTGGGATGATTCTCTCAATCAAAGTGGGATCTTCTCTTCTTTCTACTTTACCCCCGGCAATGCTTTTACAAGTTTTCATTACCATCAGGGCAAGTAAAGACATCACCTCATTATACAGTAGCGCACAGTATCACATCTGTAAGTTGGCGATCGACTACATTCGTACCAACAAAAACATACTTGACAAGAAGTTCTTTTATGCCTTGACTGATGAGCTCTACCTCCCGAGTGACGTTCAACAGGCAGGACTAGTGGCAATTGATCTACTTGAGATAATTGAGAACACGAAGTGGGTAGCTCCTTTTGCCGGCATCGAAAGTATGTGTGTTACTGCCCTCTCAAAGTATCTATCATCTCATCAAGATATGATCATGAAGATTGAGGATATTGTGAAGAAGATACCCAAGCATGTTGCTTCTCCATTGTTGACAATCGCATTGAGTCCGCAGAAGAAATACATAAAAAAGAAAAACCTTAATCTTGAAGTTTCATGCAAGATTATGAGCCCTGATTTTGGTGTTCCAAAGGGCAGCATCATCAAAGTCTCCATCATGGCCACAGATCCCATTAGACGACTTGAATACCTTGTTAGCCGCCAATTGAATGTTGCATTTCCACTTTCACTAGGGCCGAGAATGGAAATCTACTATCGAGGAAACCGTATTGACCTGCCAGGATACAGATCTGTCTCTTACTTGAGCATCACTGCAGAAACAGTGTTAGAAATCAAGTCGTTATTCATTCCAAAGAGTGAACAAGAGTTGGTATCGGATGATGTGTCATCACTTTCATCATAAAGACTTTCCACCTGATTCCCCGTTCAGGTCCATTGTAGATACATTTGTTTGGGCCTAATTGTAGTGTTAAACGTTATAGCCGAAAAATGTGAAGAACAGGGTGCACATCTATGTATTGAGGACTCATTGAAGTTCATCCAAGTTCTTCCATCATCTGCTCGGTTATCTCCTGTTGATCATGCATCCTCCCTCTTACCCGAACCTCTTGGCGTAAAGAGTGATGACCATCTTTCCGTAGTTTTTGTTGCTGCTGCTGTTGTGTCTCGGGACTATTGGCTGTAGGCATTGCATATTCGACTTTCTTTTGCTCCTCTGGATCATCTTCTTCATTCTTACACCTTGATAGTCTAACTTCAAGCTCCGTTCTCTCTTGTTTCAATAGATTAACTTTTCTTTGCAGTACTTTTGTTTTCTCTTTCAACTCCATACTCTTCTCTTTCCAGTCTTTCGGAGCTTCACATTTCGGAACAAGTGGATGTAGGAAGCCGAAATTGGCTATGATAACATCTGAACAATCGGAAGAGTACCAGAATGTCACCTCTTGACCTTTTGTGAAAGAACATGCTGCAATTAGTTCAAATGCATGCTGCAAAAGAGAGGCAAATGAGTTAAAATGAAGTACATGTATAGTATTAGACACATACATACATTACTCACTTCCTGTGCATTATAAGATCCGATAAGGCAAGGTGGTCCAAAATTGATAAGGTCAGCTAAAGGTGCTAGGAATGAATGCTTAATGGTAGAAGATGAAGAAGATTGCGATGTCAAATCATCATCCGTTGAGACTATAATATCATCTTCCACTACCCGTTCTTCGTTGTGAGCTTCATCTACCCAACTATCTGTAGGTTGGTTTGCAGGTGGAACTACCTCGTTGGCAGAACTTAGAGTCTCATGCATTATTGATGGATAATCGGCAAGTTTAGGTGTCGGTGGCCTCTTGATTGATTTAATACTATCTTCATCATCGAATGCCGATATGGGAAGATAATGGTGACGTGATATTACCAAGGCGAATGCCCACTGAAAGTTCTCATAAGAGTATATCCAATCAACTTCATTTGCTCCATACTGTTGAGGATTATACCCATCTGGTGGACCAAACCACTCTTTATTCTCCCTCACCAACGTCCCCATGACATCATTATAAAGTCCATGTAAATCTTGCCTTATACCCCTGGCTAGTTTCTTCACTTCATCTCTATCATCCGTCATCTCACGCAATTCTTTATCACTCCACAAGAATGGAAATGAGTCTGTTGATGTTTCTAGTAGTATATCAATGTAATGTGATATTGGTGAATCATCTCCCAATGAACGATGATATAACACCGCAAGTACTAATAATGGTATTTCATACTCGGAAGCATCTATGAAGCCATACTTTATTCGTTCCTCAGGTCCGAGTATTCTACTTAATACGGGGTCATGATCTATTGTAGTTGGTATCGACAGCAATGAAAAGAGTGGTATAGATATTACCACGTCTCCAACTTGTATTTCATGCTTGGCTGCTAATCCTCGAACTATTTTGGTTGGCAACTCCTCATTGTTATCAATCTCATCAATTGTCTGAGTAGCAGTAGTATACTCATCTAACCAATCAAACTTATCTAATCTATCATCTATATCATTCTCATCCCAATATATCTGTAAATGATCAATATATTCAAATTCTTGTATCTCAACTACTGATTTTATACCCAATACTTTCTCACACCACGACATGTATGCATCGTAATCAGCTTGTATTGACTTTAGTTGTTGAGGTTGTTGTACTTCATCAACACTATCAATAACATCAGTTCTATGCTTTTGTTCTTTGTCTCTATTCTGACGCTGCATCCGACGTTGTCTTCTACCACCACCATCCTTTTGTGCTTTAGAATCATGGATATTAAGATTATCTATATTATCCCCATCCTTTGCTTTCGGTTCAGGAAGGAGAGTATTAACATAATTGTCAGTATCATCTTGTACATCGATTTTATCACCCTCGACAAATACGTTTTCGTCTGATGATTGTATAGTTTCTATTATCTTCTCTTCTACCCTTTGATCACCTACTACTTTATCCTTTTCTTCATTATTATTATCATTGGGTATATCATTATCTGCTGAGGCAACATCGTTTTCATTTGAGTTTTTCACTGGAGTTGATACGCCATTTTCGAGAGTAGACGGTACAGAGGGTGGCTCTACAGCCTGAACAAATAACGATATATCTCCTCTATTTAACAACATGATTGCCGACAATGCTATTGCAATACATAATACATATTGAGGGCTGTTTTGTCTACTTGAAGATGTGGCACTGATATGATCATAACTTGTGCTCATCTTTTGCAAATCATTACGTTGCCGTTTCCTCCAACACTCTATACTTTGCAATTTCATATTATCCTGCTCAAGTAGCTTATATCATATCATATCATATCACAGTAACACAGGGCAGTTGCTGATGAAGTAGCAATGTACAACTAAAGCTAAATTGGTTTTGTTTTCAACCTGAGTTATCTTATATCTTCTTAAAAGTAACAGATTATAACCTAAAACAGTTTAGTTTTTCCCTATGATATCAATCTAAAATCGTAGCTTTCCTGATATACCAGACACCTATTTGGTACTGGTGTACATTCACATATAAAGGGTAGTGATCAGCTTTCTAGTCTATCGTGATAAACTCATCCTCTAATCACAACTATATCACCGCAATGCACACAAGTAGAAATAGACAGAACCAAAAGACAGCCAACCCTATCGGTGTGGGTCTCGTGTGAGGAAGTACTGCACCACCTGAAGCTCGAGCTTGCATGAAGATGCTTGTTCCTATCTCAAGGTTCTTCTCCCCTAACTTTCTACCAATTCTATATGTAACGAAGACTAGTCCATTCACATACAACAAAACTGCCAAGGCGAAGAAATGGTCCACTAGAATCTGAAAGGGGCGACCTCCTTCATCATTAGTTGAATGTTCTTCGCCCTGAGATTCATCTAGCAGATCCCCCGAGCCGAAAGTTATCGCATTTGTCAACAAAGCAATAGCACCAAGCATCTCAACCCGAATCTGAGATATAAAACACTCTGAAGCCTCTGAAGTTAGTCGTCTGAATACTCTCACATTTGCTTGTTTAAGTAGACGAAGAGTAACAATAGCATTTAAACTTGAGGTAAAGCCACAGACTGAAGTTAGAAATCCATATCGTAGTCCAAAAATAATCACCGGCCAGGCTCGAGATGCTTTGAGAGGATTAATCTTGTCCACAGTACACGACAGAAAGGAAGTATACAAGACTGTGACGACTGTAGTGATATGCAGAAGCCATATCCCCTTCCACCCTCTTAACTCAACGGCACAGAAATGTGCCATACACATACAAACGGCCGCCATATCTCTCAATAATGGCCCTACAATGAGGTTCTTTATATTAAAGACTGTCCAATCCATCGAGCTCTTTGTGTCAATATAAAATAAAGCATTGCAGATTATGCCCAATATCATAACCATCATAGATAGAAGGAAGGTATCAGCAAAATACCATGCATCGGTTTCTGTTAATGTCTCTGTCCGTATAGTTGCTAACATCTTCACGCCTTGGAATGATACCTAGAACAATGGCAGTATGTGAGAAGGTGATCAGTAATGCAACTAAGAACAAAGTTTACCATATACACAAACCATAATACTCACATTGAATATTAAAAGGAAGGATGGTATCATCAGCAGCGTATTGAACACAAGACATCGAGTATCTGATTGAGAAATCATACCAGCCCATACTTCTTTCATTGCTAAAAACCTGCCAGGGAAGAGACAGGCCTCATATGCCATATGCAGGACGTCAAGAATTGATCCTGCATTCTTTGTCCTTAGCAATATCATCTGTCGAGAATGTAAATTCATCATTTGAGATGATGCCATGAGCTGCATATGGTGTTGATTTAATATGTGATTTGTCTGTGCTTCTCCTTGTCTATATCGCTCAAGTAGCTTGCCCAAGCCACCACGGAATTCACACTGATGATTTTCATGATCGTTTAAGTCCATCTTTCTACCAACCCACTCACAGCCCCAGTCAGAGTACCGGCATTTAAGTTGTTGATATGGACAAGTAGCCTCGTGCAATTTGACTATTCCAATTGATAACTCCGTATCACAACCGCTATACTGACACTTCACTGTCTCTGTACAGTTATCCATTTCCGTCTGTAATGCTTTGTCCTCTTTGATAGATTGTGCTGTAAATACTTTTCGACAGTGTGGACATTTAGCTTCAAGTTGATTGCCTAGAGTTTGAGCTGCCGCATTTACTATCACTTTCTTTAAACACACGCTACAAAATCTAGAATCACAAGATGTATTGCCACAACCAATAGGCTGTTCCATGTATTCTACACATAGAGCACACTCGAACTTTTTCAGTTTCTTCTTTGTATCCTCCTCATCATCTGTTCCATTGTTATCTATTTGTTGATTTAGAACAGGTTGAGGTACCAGTGGTGGTAGTATATTGCTATTCTGGGTATTGTGTTGATTAACTCTTTGTCTTACTGTATTAATGATCCTCGCTCTAGGAGTGGCTGTAGCACCATTTGCATTGATGTTGAATTGGCCTCCGTCTAAACGGTTTAGTAAGTTTAAACTTCTTTGTGAATATTCCATAATATTACGAATTTGAAATTGTCTTCTAATATTGCTGTTGTTATTGGTATCAGCAATATTGGTATCGTTAGCATCTATGAATGGTGGTTCTTGGCCAGCTGATGATGGATTGATATCACTGGTATTTGCATCTTCCGCCATCTTATTCCAAGTTTAGAATCTATTTACGCAATAGAGAGTTACCACTCAACAGTAATGTTCGTTTGTGCAGCAGTGTCAGGCAGTGTTTTAGTTCTCTGCTGTATATCTATATCCAATCGTATAGGTTGAAGAATCACTACTCTCAGTATGAGTGATAATGTACAGTGTTATTTGTCTGCATATAGACGTCTTTCCACATAACATCACTTCCATATGCATACCTATGTAATAATTTTTACACTCTCATAATTTCTCGGATTATGCCAATTGTAATAGACTGCCTTATTTGAGAGGGTTACTTAGTTGTATATCATGGGCTCGTCGAAAGGAAGAAAGCATGGTTCGTTATCGTCCATAAAACAAACAATTATATCGGCAATCTATACCAACAAGAAGTTATTCTTCATCTCTA
>Ga0214478_100356_pt1 | contig 26950 bp, 22 predicted proteins | sample M1_20Mar14CPVII9_2_FD_178001 | JGI IMG/M metagenome (GOLD analysis project Ga0214478, IMG submission 178001) | Marine eukaryotic communities from Monterey Bay, California, United States - M1_20Mar14CPVII9sort6BwellD7 | ecosystem: Environmental > Aquatic > Marine > Unclassified | place: USA...
GGGGGGGGTGTCTTTAGTTTATTTAGGGTCTACGTATCGACCTCAGGGGGTGACTCGCCACTGGCACAGTCCAAAGTATCATCATGAGTAATACACTCGGCACAGCATAAATCGCTCTCCGAGGGAGTCGTCAACGATTTGGAATAATACCGGTTAGGAAATAATACCGGTCGGTATCCTTTTTTCACGGCCGGTCAAAGTTTTCTTGATTTTTGGTCGTCCACTCGTAGTTTTAAGTACCGGTTGCCTTGATTTCCGCTAAGTGATTTTTGGAAAACTTTCCGAAAAAACGATTACAGCTATCTGGCGGCCACCGGCCACCAAGAGCGTCGGAGCGTGGCACCGTGGCTCCACTATTGCTTGGTGGTGGTCTTCTTACCGATAAAAGATACCGTACTGTCACACTTATCATAAGTGAGATGGTACACCACTACGTCATCGATTAACGAGCGATCATGATGAAATAGCGGTGCATTGCAACTCTCCTCTTGCATATATCAAAATATACAATAATAATAGAACATTAATAATAATGAAGTACCTAATTGCAACAACATTACTAACAGCCGCATCGGCATTCAGCCCTGCCTCCAGAGTAACTCAACAATCAGTACGAACAACACAACAAACTTCTTCATTGGATGCATCCAAGTGTGGCAATTACGACTATGACGTTATCATCGTAGGATGCGGAGTCGGTGGTCACGGCGCCGCACTCCACTCTCGTGCACAAGACTTATCAACGGCCATCTTTTCTGGAGCCGATGTCGGCGGGACATGTGTCAACCGTGGCTGTGTCCCCTCGAAAGCATTATTAGCTGCCTCGGGACGTGTACGTGAAATGCAGGCTGAAACTCATTTAAGTGAATTTGGTATTACCGTTGATGGTGAAGTGAAGTTTGATCGTGAGGGTGTAGCCAATCATGCGAAACAGTTGGCTAATAAAGTTAAAGGTAATTTGGAGGGTAGTTTAACTGCACTGGGAGTTGATATTGTGGAGGGTAGAGGTGTTTTGACGGGTAAGGTTAATGAGGTTAAGGATGATGCTTCTGGTAAAGTTTATACTGCCAAGGTAAGTTTCTTATGTAGTTTGTATGTTTTGTTAGTTGGGTACGTTTGTATGTTGTTTAAGTTGCGAGGGCAAAGATTTTGGAGTTTGTACACATATTGTGCGCATCTACGAAACATTTGCAAACAGAGCACGGGCGCTTTACACATAAGATGAGCGTATGACTAGGCATTATTATGAATGTTGGGATTAATGTTCATTAATTCTCTATCTATATCATTTATAATCTGTTACTCATCATATCAATGCATATCTCTCTGCCTCAAATCCCCAATACAAACTCCTACCTCTCAATAATAATAACTAAACCCCACAACAAACCACAATTACAATAATAATAAAAGGATATCATTCTAGCACCTGGATCAATCCCCTTCGTACCACCAGGTGTCGAAGTTGATGAAAAGACAGTCTACACATCCGACGGCGCGTTAGAATTACAATCAGTACCAGAATGGGTAGCAATTATCGGATCAGGATACATTGGTCTTGAATTCTCAGATGTATACACTGCCCTGGGTAGTGAAGTTACATTCATTGAGGCATTACCAAATATTATGCCAACATTTGATAGGGAAATTGCCAAGCAGGCTGAAAGGTTATTAATTCGTGAACGTCCTATTGATTACAGGACGGGTGTATTTGCTAGTAAGGTTACTCCTGGTATCCCGGGAGTTAAGCCTGTTACTATTGAAATGATTGATGCTGATACCAAGTAAGTTTGTTTGTTTATTTATTGACTGGTGAAGAAGGTGGTAGATAGCTGCCTTTGTATGTGATATATGGACAAGGAAAGTGTTCACTTCTTGTGTCTCTTCTAACCATTCTTCTTCTGCCCTGATCGTATCATAGGGAACATGTTGAAACTCTCGAGGTTGATGGTGCCATGATTGCTACCGGACGTGTACCAAACACATCCAACATGGGACTTGAGGAGACTGGTATTGAGACCCAACGTGGCTTCGTTGCCGTAGATGAGAAGATGCGTGTATTGACAAAGCATGAAGATGGAGAGGTCGTACCAGGTGTATACTGTATCGGAGATGCCAATGGTAAGATGATGCTTGCCCATGCCGCGTCTGCACAGGGTATTAGTGCCATTGAGAACATTTGTGGACGTGATCATGAGGTAAACCATGATGCCATCCCCGCCGCTTGTTTCACACATCCTGAAATTGCCATGGTTGGCCCTACTGAGGAACAAGCCATTGAACTCGCCAAGAAGGAGGGATGGGAACTTGGTAAATCACAGGGTAGTTTCCGTGCCAACTCCAAGGCTCTTGCCGAGTTAGAGGGTAATGGTATGGCCAAGGTATTGTACAATAAGGATACTGGAAAGGTTGTTGCCGTACACATTATTGGAATTCATGCTGCTGACTTAATTCAAGAGTGTGCCAATGCTGTTGCCGCTGGAACTACCGTCAAGGAATTGAGTATGATGGTACACACCCATCCCACACTCTGTGAGGTATTGGATGAGGCATTCAAGGGAGCCGTAGGTATGTCAGCCCATTAAGTTGGTTAGTTGGTCATGACAATGTAAATAGGAAAGGGGGCATAACTGTATGTGTACCTTAGAGTTAATGTGTACTACGAGAGCATGAATATTACTTTGAACAAAAGAAATAAGCTAATGAAATGAAGTAGTTATAAACAAGGATGATTTAGAAATTGTTTTTCAAGAGCTCATCTTTCCTTTTCGATGTAGAGACTAATAGTACCGATAAGTTTCACTAAATGCAGCAGCTTTATCCCTCTGGGGACCTTTATCTCGTTCAAATATGACTGATACGCTTGCAGTGCTTTCGTGTAGTCTTCTTTTGTTGCCTGACCTTTTGAGTATAACTCTTTGATCGCCTCTAATGATTGAGAAACTCCACTTCTCACTGCAATCGTATAATGTTTGAGAGCTCGATCCATACTGCTTGAATTCTCCTCTTGAAGTCCTAGATTGTACCTTGCTGATGCATCTCCCTTCATAGCTCCTAGCTCAAAGTAATACACTGCCTTCTTCCTGTCATCTCCTACTCCTTCACCATTATTATAAGTATAACCAATATTCAGATAAGCTGCGGCACAACCAAGCTCTCCTGCTCGATGCCATAATTCTAATGCCTTGCTATAATCTTGTGGATATCCGCGTATCCCATCTCGATAGAAAACTCCTTGATTATAGATTGCAATGGGATCATCTAACTCTAATCGTTTCTTATGCCTTTCAATGTTATCTTCATTTGATTTAGGAGGCGGAGTTCTACAAAAAGGACACTTTTTATTATCAACTTTATTCCCTTGGTTATCATAAACAGGTGCATGAACACATCCACTGCATATAATTTTTCCGCAGCATGTTTGATATTTCCACCCCGCGTTGGGTCCAATGAAGGAAGGAGTAGAAAACAAATTGGACAATCATCTAATGGCGGAGGTTGCTTGAATAGCTTTTCATCATGTAACTTAGCCGCAATTCTGAGTTCTTCATCGTGTAACTTAGCAGCATGCTCAGCAGCAAGTCTAACATGTTCCTCACAATCTTTCTTATGCTTCTTTTTGTGTACCTTTTTACACACAGCATTGCAGTATTTCACCATCTTACATTTGTTACATGTATTCATATCATTATCACTACCCTCTTTGCCACAATTGGCACATATCGATACATCATTATTATCTTTATCAGCCGTACTCATATTTTGTAACTTATCATTCACCTCACATACATCATCATTATTTAATTTTGTTGAACCATCTTTCCAAATCTTATCGGGAGTGCTCATACTAAATCAATGTGTTGAACTAACTTTACCGTTCTAAATTTTACTCTCTAATACCGATAAGGATACTAACAATGTATATGATATACGGTAGCTCGTTGACTGTAGGTTTGGTATGGTAATGCAATACCTCTAGAGAGAGAGAGAGTACTTATCATAAAAAATCTTGAGATTATTTGAAGAAAGTACTTTGTTGCACTGCCGCCGCCGGGCTGTGGTATTGACTATTAAGAGGAGGTCGATGATAATATTCTAACTTACCAATTGATATGGGTACTTCTCATATGCATACCTAGAGTTATCTATCACGCAGTATGTAGTATACTATTAATACCATCTCTTTGGTGTATCCTTTTCTATTTTATGCACTACAATAATAAAATGCATGTAACCTCATGTAACATAGTTATCATATTGTGTCAACAACATACCAGTATAACAGATAAGATATTCTACCATTCGTGTACTGCATCTGTCTTTTGTGTTTTCTCTTTACAAACCATTGATATTCGGCAGTGGATAGTATTGTGCATTTGTTCTCCGAAGACTAATACATACCAGTCTATTCATATTTCATACCCGCAGTATATTGGGCTATTGATTCGTATTATGCTTGTCCGATATCCCAATATCCCAATGTATATTATACCTTTCCCGTACTATTGTTGGTCATCATATCGTCATTAATCAATCCTGTGCATATCATGTGTACTTATACACAATCAACCAATTCACCTACGCAATACCTAATAACCACACTAACCTATACACGGCGGTATATCTTACAATAAATCCCTCGTTGATTGCCGATTAATCGCTGTTGTTTTGCCATATCCGATTGATTGTTGGTGTAGACCTGTAATTCACCACAAATACAATTCACCACAATTACTTGAGAATTGAGTGATTGGGCGTATGATAGATATGAGCAACCCCACTCGATTACAAGAGGAATACATGTCGAGATCAGTAGCCACTGTTTAATATATATCCGTCTATTGATATCGTGTAGGAGAATATCATAGCCATTAGTCTTCTCTAAAATGGAGTCGAGATGCATCATATTAAATCGTTGACGAGTCGATGGAAGCATAGACGCACAGCGCAACAATACGGTAGAGTTGAGAACAATTTAGAAGATAAGGTCTTCTATTCAATCACCAGCACGATGGGAAGAGTATTGCTATCTACGCGTGGTATGTTTGATGACGGTAGTAGCAACCCATTTTACATAAAAACGATGCACCAACTTCGGAGTAGTATTGTGATAAAACCACGGCGGTTGATATATACCGCTCATAATCAGTATGTCTACAAAGAACATTCTAAAATTAGGTGGGTATGACGGATCTTTAATACGCTTAGTTACATAGTATTAGAGCAAAGAAGAGGGCCGCCATGATTGAGTTTGCAAATGTGATGAGTTTGGCAGTGGGAATCCAGAGAGCCGTTGATTGGTATCCTCTGTCCAACTGAGTACCAGTGATACATAATTGGTCCAAATTGGTCCAATTGGAACAGCCTTTTCTTTGTCACTGGTACTCAGTTGGTCCAATACCGGTGGACCAACTGACCACCACCGAAACCCAGGAGCCACACCTATCACATTTCTCCACATTTGTTCTCGTTTTATCGCCAAATTATAAGGTGCGAGAAATGGGAATGGGTCTGAAAGTGGAGCTTTGATATAGTTGAGATCTCTCCGGATCCTATTGACAACTAGCGTTGTTTCCGAGATAGAGCTGACTATACTTTTACTGGTAGGCATAGAATATCAAACCGCTAATATCAAAGAAGTGAAATGATAAAGATACACTAATCTTTCTCATTCACTATATTTGTGGATGATTGTTTGACAGAAGGATGTCTTAACAACCTCAGAGAGTATCATTTGTTACACTTTTACATTTGTTATATCACCAAAATCTAATAGTAACGATACTCCTCACTATCAAATGCAGCTGCTTCATCTCTCTGGGGACTTTTGATCTCTCCCAGGTATTCTTGATATGATTGTAATGCCTTTGTATAACATTCTTTTGTTACAGTTCCATCAATGTATAATTCTTTGATCCGCTCCAAGGATAAATTAAATCCACCCCCTACCGCAATCATAAGGTGTTTCAGTGCTCTGTCCATATTGCCTGCATCCCTTTCTACACAGCCGAGATTGTACCTTGCTCTTTCATTACCCATCATAGCTGATAATTCATAATAATGAACAGCCTTCTTCATATCAACTTTTACACCCCTACCATAATGATGTGCATAACCAATGTTTGAATAAGCCATTGCATGACCAAGATCTGCTGCCCGATGCCAAAGTTCCAATGCTTTCCCACAATCTTGTCGGTATCCATTTCTCCCATCTCGATAAAAATTTCCTAGATTGTATATTGCAATAGCATTACCAGCCTCTACTAGTGCCTTATCTCTTTCAATTGCCTCCTCATCTGAAGTAGGAAATGGAGTTCTACAATAAGGACACGGATTGTCAAGTACATTACCTCGATCATCATATACAGGCGCATAAGAACATCCACTGCATATAATTTTTCCGCAGCATGTTTGATATTTCCACCCCGTATTTAGATTTGGTATTCGTAGGAAACATATCGGACAATCTCCATGTTGTGATGGTGGCTTCTCTTCGAATAGCTTTTCATCATGTAACTCGGCAGCAATTCTAAGTTCTTCATCATGTTTCTCAATTGCAAGTCTGATATGTTCTTCACAATCTTTCTTGTGCTTCTTTTTGTGTACCTTTTTACATACAGCGTTGCAATATTTCACCATATTACATTTGTTGCACGTATTCATATCATTATCACCCTCCTTGCCACAATTGGCACATACATTTCCTACTGCTTTGTTATCCTTGATGTTTAGTAGTCGGAGGTAGCCAATGGCATCTGACAAATCATCACTTGATTTTGATGTACCATCTTTGCAATTATCGGATGTGCTAGCACTCATACTAAATCAACTATGTTGTATTAACCTGACCGATCTATAATTTAATCTATAATACCGATAAGGATACTAACAATGTAAATGATATACGGTAGCTCGTTGAGGTTTGATGGTATGGTAATTTAAAGGTACAATTATAATGTAGGTGAACTTAAACGGAAGAAAACTTGAGATTACTTTGTTGCACTGCCGCCGCCGGGCTATGATTTTGTTGACTAATAAGAGGAGGTCGATGATAATATTCTACTGCTGATTATATCGTTTCCAATGCTATATATCATCTCTTTACCAATCACTATCAATCCACCAATTATTCTCCTAATTTGTTCGTTTTATCGCTAAATTAAGGTAGTAAGTGGTTGCTGAAGGTGATATAGCACTGAGATCTCTCTGGATCATCCGATATAGAGCTAATAACTATATTTACTGGTAGGCATAGACGATTAAATGCTATCTCGATGATAAGATAAAGACAAAGATACATACTGAATCATCCAAGCATCTGATCTCAACAACTGAATGGTGATGGTGGGGAAGGATAAAGCTAAATGGTTGGTAGTAATGTTCTTGTGCTGCTTCCTTGCCATTCAAAGTTTATCGGGGTTGCGACTATTAGTACCTATCAATTGCAATACTGACGATATGACATTGCAAATACCAACAAATACACATACACAAACGACACTCGATCCGATTCATGTATCATTTGGTTTATCTGGCAACCATACTGGTTTCCTATCTGAGTTTGAAGTTGCATTGAAAAGTGTATTGCTAAATGCACCATTAGAGCGTTCATTACATGTACACATCCTTGCTGATGAATATGCCTACTCGAGCTTACATTCAATCTTCAATCGAATAGAGTTATCAACTTGGATAACACGAAATCAAATTGAGATACATATTTATGACGTATCACCAGCAGAGAAATGGTTAGAAGAAAAGATTGTCACTACAATGTCAAAAGGATTAAAGGATGATAAGTTTACAGTAGATTATGCAACAGGTGTACATACCATTGGCTGTTTCTATCGATTAATTGCTCATAAATTTCTTCCATCAACTGTGAAACATCTTCTATATATGGATACAGACGTAGTTATCATGACCAACCTTGAAGAACTATGGAAAGAAGTAGAATCAAGTCCAAACTCACTTTTTCATTGGGGTAAAGGAATGTGTTCAGGTTTTATTGTACTGAATGTACCAAGAATGGAGGAGATATGGTCATTAGCACAAGAAACAAACATGAGGCATGTCGTAGTGAAGTATAATCAAAAGCAACCGGCGGATCAGTTGATATTCAAATCAGTCAATGTTACATATCCAAATGAAGTACATATACTACCAGAAGGATGGGATATGAGTGTTACATTACGTTGGCAGAAACGGCATTTACCTTATGCTGAAAAGTATCCAAATGTAGGCATGTTGCATTTCAATGGTGGTCTGAGTAGCAAGGAGGCATACTTTACAAAGACTGGACAAGATGATTGGATGGTAAAATTCCATGAAACATGGGGTATAGCCAATTATACTGTCAAGTTACCTTGGTCATGGGCACGATATCAAAGTAAAAGTTTAATACGATCTGGTATGGATGGTCATTTGATACAAATACAATGGAATTCGTCGGATTTTATAGACTTTACAAGTACTGGTTAAGGTTAATAAATAGTTTCATATGCTACTTCCTTTCAATCCACTAATTCGTCCTAATAATAACGATAATCATCATTGGCTGCTGCAGCTTCGTCCCTCTGTTTACTCTTAATCTCACCTAAGTATTCTTGATATAATTGCAATGCTTTTGTGTAGTCTTCTTTTGTTGCATGCGCATCTGTGTACATCTCTTGGATGGCTTCCACAGAATCAGCATCTCCGCTTCTTGCCGCAATCATGAAGTGTTTCAATGCTCTATCCATATTGCCTGATTTTGCCTCCTGAAGGCCAAGATTATACCTTGCATTTACATTTCCTTTCATAGCAGCCAACTCATAATAATGTATTGCCTTATTCTTATCGATTTCCACGCCTCCCCTTCCTTGCAAATAAGCATAACCAATACAACAATAAGCCTCGGTATGTCCAAGCTCTGCTGCCCGATGCCAAAGTTCTAATGCCTTGTTATAATCTTGTGGGTATCCATATCTCCCATCTCGATGGTACACTCCTAGATTGAATATTGCAATAGGATCATTAGCCTCCATTCGTTTCTTCTCCCGCCTTTCAATTGCCTCCTTTTCTGTGTACGGTGCTGGAGTTCTACAAAATGCACATTTTTTATTATCAACTATATTGCCTTGATTGTCATAAAGAGGTGCATGAATACATCCATTGCATATTCTTTTCCCACAGCATGTCTGGTATTTATATCCCGTTCGTAGTGAGGGCATTCGCAGGAAACAAATTGGACAATCTTCGAATTGTGGCGGTGGTTGTTTGAATAGTTCTACATCGTGTTTCTCAGCTGCAAGTCTGACATGTTCCTCACACTCTTTCTTATGTTTTGATCGATGTTTCTTTTTACAGGCAGCGTTGCAATATTTCACCATGTTACATTTGTTGCACATATTATTGACACTATTACCCTCCTTTCCACAATTGGCACATACTGATGCACTATCACCTTCTTTACTATTGTCCGTGTTCATGTTGTTGTGGTGTAACATTATAAGAGTTCAGCTAGAGGTAACAACTGATTTTCTGAATCGCAATGAGGTATCCCTCTTCGATCATGCATGATCAGCAATATTGCTGCCGCAATCAATCGAGCTACGACAGAAACACTATATGACTCATGTGCTTCATTCGTTACCACCGCCGTTACTGTTCAAGGCATTCATATCTTGCATAAGCTTAACAGCAGGTGATACCTTCTGTTCTAACGTTCTCCTATCATAACTATCACGTTGCATCGATATACTATGTCCCATGAACAGAGCAAGTGCCTCCAGCTCCTTCTCACTTGCATCACCATTCTTCCGGACATGTGTTACAATCATATCTCGCAGTAAGTGTGGATTCGTCTTCTTCTGTTTATACTTGTAGCAGCATCTTGATACTATTTGATATACCGAGTTGGCCGTGAGTGGATTCCCCGTTCGAGGTTGGAGGAATAGATGTGTGGTAGCTAGGGTGTTATCAGTTTCCGACGAGTCCTTTGTTTGTTTGATGAGTGACGGTCTCCATCTGTCTAAGAAGTCGTCAATCTCAGCAGTAAGTGATGCCGTTAAGGGTAGAGGAGGTCGTTCCCCATATGTCGAACCAGTCTTGTAATCATCAGCCGTGTGCTTGATAATCCACAGTGGTAGATCGTCTTCATCTACTCGAATAAAGTTTCTCCCCAGTTCCAGCTCACGAAATGTGCGTTGTCGATCGGGTACACATGCAAAGAAGCTTAATATCAAGTACTGTTGAAACAGAGTAGCAATCTCCTTCCTTTGAACTTGAAGTGACTTTGCCTTGGCCTGAGTTTGCTTCTTTTGTTTCTTCTTCTGTTTGGCAGATGCCCCGTCTCGATCTACATCATCTTCATCTTCCATGTTCATCTTCTTGTCATAACGATCAATCAAACTACTCAAATCATACTTTAACAATTGTATAACCTCCAAGTACTCGTCCCAATCTAACCACTTCTTGCCCTCGTCACTTGATCGTGGTGCCTTCTTCCCCTTGTTACCTGCCTCACGATGTAACTTCCGTAACTCTATCACAATTGGCAAATCATCCAATGCTGTTGATCTTGATGAAGATAAACTTCCTCTTCCGCCACCATTCACTTGATTTGCCGTAGGTGTGGCTGCCGACGATGACAATTCATTAGCAAACCTAAACTTGACAAGTTTAATCAATCCTCTCAACACATTGGCCTCATAATTGGGAGATATACCCCGTTCCGATCGTAACCAGAGTATGTATTGCAATATAGGTGCGGCTGATTCTGTATCTGATGATGGGAAGATATCATATAGTGACATGCCTTGTTGGAGAATAGGTTTGTCAACTACTGAAGGGGGTTCTATTGTAGATGAGGACGATGATGTTCGGGCTAGAGCATGCTTCCATACCTTTACACGAACGGACTTGGCATCATCTGTAGTGGTAGAAGAGGTAACAAGTAGGCTAGGTGTCACTCCATCACTTTTATCAGCTGGACTAACACCTTCTCCATTCTCATCAGATCCGAACAACTCATCAAGAAACATCCTCTCTTCATCCTCCGATAATAATACACCTCGAACATCTAATACCCAACCGATGAATAATCTAGCATGTGTCAGGTACACTTTAGCAGTCTGTTCACGTATAGGTGTATCAGATACTGATGATGTTTGTGGTATTGTCATGTACTTCCAATAGCTATCTAATTCTAAATATAAGTTGGAATAGGTTTGTATATCTGGATTTGGGGTAGTTGTTGCTGTTAGTAGTCCGTAGTTGTATGTGTCCTTCTTCTTCTGTGTTGTTGATGATGTGGTAGATTCACTTTTATTATTAGAGGTTGACATATCTTTACCACGGCGGAGTTTGGCTTTATCATTCACTAGAACTGACTTCCATGATGGTTGTTTGATTTTAACAACTTCTTCTTCTACCTCAACATCTCTCTCCCTTACTTCTTCTCTCTCTACATGTGTATCATTTGATGATGCACTAGACACTACTGCAGTTGGTATCAGCGGTACAACACTTTTTGTATGCGTTGATGATACCTTGACATCCTCATCCTTCTTGCCATTCTCTAACAACAAATCAATATCACTATTCAATCCATACTCATCTCGAACCAACTCAACTAATCCCACACGACAACGATGTGCATCGATACTATTCCATTGAAAATCCTTAATTAATACATTTGATATTAGTTCTTCTCTATTTATGAAACCTTTTGCAAATTGTATTATATCATTATCATTAAGGAAACCTGAGGATGTTAGTTGATTTGTTAGTGAGATTGAATGTTGATTATTGTAGGTTGATGTTAGTATGGTATGTAGCCTTGGAAAATTTGTAGTGGATTTTATATCATCTGTTGATATAGATGGTAGATCTTGCCCATTCAACAGTACCTTGCCATTCGTCAGTTCATCATCATTAGGTATCAAATCCGAGAGATCATCATAATGAAGTGATGATAGATGTGTAGATCTCGATAGTGATAGTATTGAATTGCAATGAGATTGTTGAAATGCCACAGAAGGATAATTGCATAGCATAACTATCAAAGCTATGCTGTGGATTGTTGACAACATATCTTATACGCGCGGTTGATATAAAGCGCCGCCACAATATTTATTATTAGAGTATGATCGAATATGTCTTCATACCTAAATTTGGTTTAGTTTAAATCTACACTTATTTTGTTAGATCTCATACTTCATACTTAGCAATAGCAAACCTTATTTCGTATATCTCTCCTCTCTTAATAGTATACCACTGTATATAAATAGAAGACACAGCAAATATATACATACATATTATATTGATAGTTTTATCGGTATTATTAGGCATTGAAAGTTAGAACGGAACATACAGCAATAATATGAGTTATGAGCACATCCTGTATGTGAAGTGAACGATATGTTAAGTAATATGAGGCGGGGCACCGAAGATAATAGTATCATTACTAATTTATCAATATGTGCCAATTGTGGCAAAGAGAGTGATGATATAAACAACACATGTAACAAATGTAAGATGGTTAAGTATTGCAACGCCGCGTGCAAAAAGAAACACAAAAAGAAGCACAAGATAGATTGTGAATTGTGAGGAACATGTTAGACTAGCAGCTGAACTTGCTGCTAAGTTACACGATGAAAAGTTATTCAAACAACCACCTCCAAAGAAAGATTGTCCAATTTGTTTCATACGTTTGCCGTCACTTCCATCGGGGAGTACATATCAATCATGCTGTGGAAAATCTATATGTAGTGGATGCTTTTATGCTCCTTTATATGATAATCAAGGCAATAAAGTTGATAATAAAAAGTGTCCATTTTGCAGGATTCCGTATCCTACTTCTTTAGAGGAAGAAGTTCAAAGGATAAAGAAACGAGGAGAGGCTGGGGATGCTGAAGCTTTCTTCAACATGGGATGCTACTATCGAGATGGGAGCTACGGATATCCACAAGATTATACAAAGGCATTAGAATTTTATCATCGGGCAGCTAAACTTGGCCTTGCTAAAGCTTATTGCAGTATTGGTTATTGTTATCATTATGGTAGAGGCGTTAGACAAGATATGAAGAAGGCTAACAATTATTACGAATTAGGAGCTATTGGAGGAGAAGAAGTAGCAAGGTACAATGTAGCCATGCATGAGGAAAGGGCGAGCAATATAGATAGAGCTCTAGAACATCATATGATTGCAGTGAGGAGTGGAGATGCCGGCTCATTAGGAAGGATTAAAGCATTGTATAGACGTGGATTTTTAACAAAAGATGATTACACACAAGCATTGAGATCATATCAAGAATACTTAAGTGAGATTAAGAGTAAACAGAGGGACGAAGCTGCTGCTGCCTACGAGAAGTATCGTTATTATTAGAATTGTCATTATGATTAAGAGCTGCAGAATTGAATATCATTATATTTGATAATGTTATAGCACATATGTTATTTTTATCCTAATTATTAAAGATTACAATCAGATTGTACTAATAATATCGATACCTCTCATTGGCTGCAGCAGCTTCGTCCCTCTGGGGACTCTTTATCTCGCCCAAGTATACTTGATATGCTTGTAAAGCTTTCATGTAATCGTCTTTTGTTACAAGGCCCTTGGAGTATTTTTTTTGAATGTTTCCAAAGAATCGTTATCTCCACTACTAATTGCAATCATGTAGTGTTTGACGGCTCTATCAAAATTGCCTAATCTGTATTCAATATTGCCTAGATTGAACCTTGCATCTACAGCTCCTCTCATGGCTGCCAGCTCATAATAATAGGTAGCCTTTTTCTCATTCACTTCCACACCTTCTCCATGTTTATATGTAACACCATATTGCCATGAGCTCTCGCATCACCAAGTTCTCCTGCTTCATGCCAATATTCTAATGCCTTTCTATAATCTTCTGTGTATCCATTTAACCCTTCTGAATAGAACATTCCAAGATTGTGCATTGCAAGGGCATCGCCGACCTCTACTCTTTTATTTGTATCTTCTTTGTAACTCCTCTTCTGAAGTAGGATGTGGTGTTCTACAATAAGGACACTTTTGATTATCAACTTCATTGCCTTGATCATCATATACAGGAGAATACATACATCCACTGCATATAACTTTACCGCAGCAAGAGTAGTAAATCATCCCTGAAGCAAGATATGGCAAGCGAAGGAAACAAATTGGACAATCTCCGTGTACTTGTGGTGGCTGTTTGAATAGCTTTTCATCATGTTCCTTGTTTTTATTATTTTTACTATTACCACTTAGAATAAATACCAATAACAATATGGTTGATGCTACAACTATTGTTACTGCTATATCATATACGATAAAAGGTTGCTAATACTACTGACATTCATATTTTTGGTTGTGAGATGTAATTTTGATGATATGCCGCGGTAGTATTTAGCGTATTACTGCAATGCTAATGATAAAAGTATCAATTGTTATAATTATCGATAATAGATGAGTATAGACAACTCCCTTCTAGTATTGATATCACAACCCGTCTGCGAGAGCTTAAAACACACAACACCGCAAAAAGAAATCTGGTCATACGGGTGGCCGTACGACCGTCGACCATCCTATGGCCACCTAAGAACTGGCCGTAGGATGGCCATAGATGTTAGGATACCGCTCTATGGCCAACATATGACCATGTTCAATATGAGTATCCATGAAACGTATGGCCAACCTATGATATCTCAGTGTGCCGTAGGGCCACTCTATGGCCAGTGAAATGCACGACCATTCTATGGCCATCATTGCATGGCCAACCTATGACCATTCATCATCTACATTCAGAAATCCTATAGCCAGGCTACAACCAGAGTATTAGTATCCTATATTCTATTGCAAATATCGTTGGTTTCTTTCTATATATTGAATTACTAATTCTTATACTAATACTATAGTAGTTCTATCACATCCATCGCCTTCGCCCCAGACAAATGCAGCCCTCAATGATACATTCATCTCTATCTATCACTCACTCCACATATCCTCCGCAACGCCAACGGATTACTTCAATCTATCAAATACACTGCATCTAAATCTAAACCATTCTTTCATCGAACAGAGAGTCCACCACCACACCTCCTTCTCGTTTCTTATATCTTCTATATCGTGGTAGTGTTATGCTTGTATCTCGTCTCATCTCGATACACGTAACAAGTGAATGGTCTTACAATTCTCTATCATCCGTAAGTCCAGCGAGCGCCAGAGACAGACTACAATACGCAGTATACAAACTACAACTAGACAACGTCTATTATTCTTCTTAATCTTCTAAACTATAAGCTCTCTTCAAAATTCAGTAAACAGGTAAAATCAGGTACACATGTCCATTGAATAGGATGCGTATCTCGGTATCCGCTGCATGGGATTCTGTCACTCCCCTACCATCCGTATTTCAACCACTGCCATCATCATTAATATTGATGGACCTGTTATCATCATTACTTCCATAGTAGGCCTGTACAATATCGGCCGACTCGATCCTTAACTCATCATCTTGTGTCAAGGTGATTTGCCTGAGCTCATTCGCGTCTTGCTCAGTTGGGATTGCTACGTCTAGGTGTGTAAGCCCATCTGTAAACTGTAGCGGGATGGTCTCCCCTCCAAGAGTTTCAATTACTGTTGACTCTCCAAGCCTTGGTGGTCGTCCTTGGATAATGCTGCCGTTGGATTCCATCTGGGCGACAGAGTGTGTGGCACTTGGGGACTCAGGATGGTGGGCATATCCATTGAAGATTAGGATCGCGTTTTCCCCACTATCCAGTGATACTAAGCTCCTAAAGCTACCCAGTCTTGCACTCACTGTAGATCCTCCTATTCCTGTCACGTTGACGTACTGTGCAGGTTCACTATACCCTATGAACGACAGGCCTGGTCCACTTACTCCCACGTTGCATCCACTATCAACAAGACTCTCTATTGGTACACGATGGTCCTCACGATTATTTCTTTCTGCAATGGCTTCGACAATAGCCAATCTATCCTCCGCATTGAGATTCATCCACGCTCCCCTATTCTCTTCACGATTTTCGCTCCCCATCTCTGTTATACCGTTGGGCTGTCCATCAGCAACAAACCTAAATCTAATAGCAGGGCTTTCTTGTGCTGCATAGTCAAGTTGCAAGCCACGATCATCTGCATCAAAGCCTCCTTCAACACTACCACCTACAGTATTTTGTTTCTTCGAGTACCATCCAAATGGAGCGTTAGTGTATTCGCTAACACCAATACCTTCCTCATCTTCATTCTCCCCATTGTCCTCAAGGGATGCTCGTACACCTGCGTCAAGTGCTAATTCATCATCCATTACGATACTGTAGCTGCTGTGGATACTGACCTCGTCATTCCCCTCGATGCTCCCCACATCATCAAAGACATAAGCACTGCCCTCATCATCATCAACACCATTTACCTCTTTGTACGTATTCCTCGGATAAGGCCTTACGACATCTGCTTCTTCGTTTTCTGTAGTAATTACTAACATGTTTGTAGATAAGTTACCTCTCATGCGTTGGAATGGGCGTGACATTTTGTCGAAGAGCGGCTTGTTGGAGGTTTTCTGCGGTTCACGAAAGGTATTATCCTTAACACTCTCCCCATATTTCCATGATAAATCTTGTTCAGTCGTTGAGAAAGGTTTTGTGGGAATATCGTTAGATACCGATAGTGTGCGCATTAGATCACCTGGATGATGTTTACGTGCAGATTCTTCCAGCTGTGAAGACTTGATTGGAGAATGTACGGCGTTCATAATAGAATGAGCACGTTCACGGTCTACGTCGGGGACATTTTGTTTGGCTTGACTGATACGTAGGTTATTCATACGTAAATTGGACGGGGTTAGGAAGTTGGATGTATTCTCAGGATTGTTGCCAAGGGCCTCAAAGGAGTTGGTGTCATTCCGGAAGGAGACGTTGTGATTGTTTGAGGAACGCTGTGAGGCCTGTCCATACGAATTGGTATGATTTCCTGGCGATGGATGCGCAGATGTGTCCTCTGAAACACCATTCATGACCATGGCAACAATTAATGCCCTATCTTCCTTGGGGATGAGGTTCCATACACGCTTGCCTTCCCTTGACAATTTCTTGTATTCCTCTTGTGGAAGGAACGTGGCCGGATCAAACTTTCGGATATAGTTATTCTTTCCACGGCCCTTCTGGTATGTCTGCGTGACAAACGCGTTAAGCAGGTTAGACCTCACATCATCGCCATCTTGGCATGAGTCTTCATTATCTGGAACAACGGAATCCTCATTAACACTTGATGGGCTATCTCCAAAGACAGATTCAGCAACATTGGCCTGCAACTTAGACCTGGGGGCTGAGCCGCGCAATCGTTCGCTTGACTTTTCCGCCATCTTGTTGAACAAAGAATCGATATTCAGCGCCTTGGACCTGTATCGGTTGATCTTCTCGTCGGGGGATGTAACCTTGGATACAGCCATAACATCTTCGATCATAGTAAAGCCGTCAATATGGGACACATGATCCTTCAACTTCTCATATTTACTAGCACTATCAATCATCTCGTCCACACCAACAATTGTATTATGTTCATCAACTAGCGCCTCAAACTGAAGGATACACTTTGACACTTGACCCTGGTGATTAGCTGGTACCTTCCTGTTAAGTAGCGCACGGATTTCTTGTGCACGAAGTCTCCCCGCCTCATCCGTAGAATAGTACTCTACTATCTTCTTCATAGCCAGTTGCCCATCGTGGTTCTTGATCTTTCGTAGGATGTTCTTGATAGGACCAGTCTTGCCTTGACGTACGAGCATGGCAAATATATGTGCCTTGTTATCTTCGTGTTCCTCCACTTCTCCTGGGTCTGGTACATAGTCAGGATTTAGTACGTTGTGAGTTCGCTCGGCAACTGCCGTTGCATCTAAATCTTGATACCACTCAACAAATCTCTTGCATTCGGTGATGTCAGTATAGTTGGCAATATTCTTCTTCATAGTAGCTGACTTCTTCTTTTTTCGTACTCGATGTTGTGCTACCTGATGTTGGCGTTGAGGATGATGTGCCACCCATGTTCTTCCACCGGAAGTAACTCTCCTTCTGTTGGTCGATGTCTTCCTCATCCCATGAGTCAGGATCATCAATATCAAACCTGTCGCAGATGTAATCCAAGAAATCATCACGCGTGAATTTCATGATATCCATCTTCCTATCATCATATCCCTGTGCCTTAGGGCCAATCAGATTCTGGTTATGATTAAAGAATGGATCAAGTGCATACAACTCGGAGAGTACCTCCTCGTCTGCCTTCTCATCAAAGGACGTTAGGTTACCATTTTCATCTGGGAATTTAATTGTATGTAATTTCAATCGGAACTTTTTAATGTATTGTTTCAGTTTACGTCTGCACTGTGCTGCAGTGCTAAGATGTAAAATAAACCTTCCAAGCTTGGAATTGGAATCGGCAGCAAGGATCACATCGGTGATATGTAGTGCCTGTGAACGAGATTCAGATTCTCGTGCCATGGTATGTCTGAGATAAGGACAGGGTTATGACTATCGACTCCCTCAGTTACCAGTTAGTAGAACGCAAGTTACTATAACTTTTCTGCTTGCGATGTATGGTATAACATTAATTAATTAAATAAACCTGCTCCTCCCATAGAGCGAGACTGTTAATCTAACAAGTGAATGGTCTTACAATTCTCTATCATCCGTAAGTCCAGCGAGCGCCAGAGACAGACTACAATACGCAGTATACAAACTACAACTAGACAACGTCTATTATTCTTCTTAATCTTCTAAACTATAAGCTCTCTTCAAAATTCAGTAAACAGGTAAAATCAGGTACACATGTCCATTGAATAGGATGCGTATCTCGGTATCCGCTGCATGGGATTCTGTCAACACGTACTCCATTAATAGCCCATATCATCGCCCTAGATTGCCGAATGTTAATACATCAAATTATTAACAAGTGACATAATATGAGTAGATACAGTCTACTCCTCTCGATATAACTCTACTCGATATACTAGACGAGTACTTCATTGCAATGGTGACGACGGTACTCTATTGCAAATACTCTCTCTTTGTCTTTACAATCGACGGTGTGCATAGCATAGGGCAGTCTCTATAATGTCATACCAATATTAGAAGAAGTAAAGGTGGTGGAGGGACGATGATTATAGGATGAGTGTCGTCGACGATAGTACAGTAGGCTCGTCTATATCCATATTGCCTCAGCGCTAACGATGACTGTATGTTAAACGACAGTGATTAATTGAGCATTCTAATGCAACAGCACCTGACAACGACAGTGCCATTCTGATCATCCCAATAGATACGGACACCCATTTACTGTTTTGTAAGGATACCTATATGAAGATACCGAAGATACCTCGTTGAAGGAGATCCACGTTGAATCGCTGTTTAGTAAAGAGATGAGTAAAGCTCTTATAGTATAGAAGATTAATTGTAAAGAACCAAGTAACCGTAAGGAATACACGTATATCAGTCCAGGGATATACAACGATAGCCTCTGCAGTCTATTTACGCTGCATACTATGTCGGATAACGAACGATAATCCACTGTCGTTGACAGATTAAGCAGTCTTGAGATTCTATCTCCTAATCATAGATTAGCCGATTGTTTAGTGTAATATTTGCAACAGATAGAGCGCTGCGGCAATATTATAGTCAGGTAATTATTGCATACTTTGAGAAGGAAGATTCGTCAAAAGGGGATTGGACTTTGAGATTCAGTTTACAGTAATCATCGTGGTAGACATACTTTAACGAGGAATCATGGCTGCAACAGAACGCAATCGGGTGTATTATGATCACATCGTGCAGGAATGGCTAAACCCTAGCCCAGATTCTAATGATATTTTGTGTCTTCTCCGTGGGGAGAACAAAACTAACTTGCGTTTGTTAAAGACGTTCGTAAAGAAACCAGGGTTAGAGTTGGGGAACATAACATTTGCCAATGTCCAAGGGGTGGATAGTACCCTATCAGACGACCAAGTACGTGAACTCAAGGCAATAGTTTCATTCCTTGATCATAACCAGAATTGGTATGGACCGACAGCATCTGCCGGCTACTTTGATATCACCACAACCACGAGAGATGACTTCCTATCATTCATCGCAGACCATGATGATTTAGAAAACAATCCTATACTACCGAATGATGACACCAGGATAAAGGCGTATGAAATGAGGATGAGAATCCATGATAACAACAACAACAACAATAACAACAACACCCGTTCTAGAAGTAATTCCCAGGGATCTTCCCGCTCCACAAGTCCAACAGCAAGACGGGTTGTTAACCCCCTCCTTGTCCAGTTCTTCAAGAAGAAGAGACCGCAAGCTGATTACACAATGCTACTTGAAGATGCTATGCAATGGCCAGAGTGGGATCGTCAACTCCGTGCACTCGTCCATACACACGGTGTGGAGGACGTACTTAATCATCTCTATTCCCCAGTAGCAGGGTCAGATGAGGAGGAGGTATTCAAGGAGATGCAGAGTCACTTATACCCTGTATTTGTCAAGCTTGTTAAGGAAACAAAAGGTTTGCAAATTGTCAAGAGCCACCAGGATGACAAGGATGCACAGGCCATATACAAGGAGCTGTCCAATTACTACGCCGGGGAGGCATCACAAATGGCAATTGCCAACCTCGATGAGATGGAGAATAGCATTATGATAGCAGCGATCCCTGAGGTCAGACGTCAGGCCCTGATAACCAGCATGCAGAAGTATCTCCTCAAGATAGATGACTTCAACAAGTTGGCACCTCCTGATCGGGAGATGAATGATGCCCAAAAGTTGGTAAACCTGAAGCGCCTCATCATAAATGTCCCCGAGCTGCAGAACATCAACAGCATGGTCACCGTAATGTGTACTGGACTCATAGGTAAAGGCCGTATTCCAACAGCCCTTGAGAAGATCCAGATGTACCTCAGTGTTGCGACTACAGTTGACAAGGGTATTAAGCCGGTCAACCGAGGAAGAAGAGGATCCACCTCAAGGAACATTCACTTGACGGAGATTCTTGGTGAGGATGCCGATGAGTATAATACTGATGTGTCGCCCCTTGAGAGTAATGCCCATGAAGGACTGCCCGAAGATGATGATAATGTAGAGGAAGAAGTTGACGTGGATATGTACCGTGCATTTGCTACCTTCATGAGGGGTTTAAAGAAGAACCGAGCTACATGGAGCCGCTTGTCCCCGGAAGGCCAGCAGACATGGGATCTTCTTGCCCAGCAGGACAAGAATACTATCCTTGGCTCACGCCCAGGCATGTCCCCAAGTTCGTCAAGAAGTACCCCTCAAGGAACACCTTCCAATGCACGTCCATCACCACGTCCACCCGCACTACGTAGCCCATCCAACACACAACAAGTTGCATTCCATGAAACTCCTGACTATGTTCCCACCATTAGTGATCAATATGAAACGAACTTCCTTGAACTGGGTAAATACACTGTTAACAACGCTACCCAACGTGCCAACGACACCACAGTAGCCTTATCCAACGACATGTACTACAAGCCCAAACCGTCGCCGTCTGGAGAATGTAGCATCTTTAATACCATCACCAACGTGCCAAAAGTTACTACGCCTAATGATAAATCATCACCCGCAGGAACTGGGGAGAATAGTGGCAGCAATGATAAAAAGAGCTTGTTCAGAATGCCCAAACTACGTGCTCGGATGGCAGTTTTGGTTAATTCTCACACATGGGAAGACTACCTAACCGAAGAATACGACATACTTACCACAAGTATTCATCTACCACGTCACTATTTTGCTTGGCACTCAAGGATTCCGAGGGAGTTACGGCACAGATTCACGGTAGGTAATGGTGAGAATGCCACGAGGGTAGACATTCTAGAATGGAGAAGTAGGGTGCAAGGAAATGTATCCACTGCTACAGTAGGGGCTGAGGTGCTCTCACGTGGGGTAAGTATGGCAGTTGCTGGTGACAGGGAGGATGTGGATCCGTGGGCACGCATGAGGGAAACGAGAGGAACGAGGAAGGCAGATGGGGAGATAAGGAATGAGGGGGTAGGGGAGCTACTAGACGGGAACGAGGGTGGGGAGGAAGATAACATGACGAGGATGAGCACCGTAGATGGGGGTAACAACTGGGGAGTAACGGGACCGGGCATGAGGCTCTTGGAATATGTGGTACCTGAACGACGTGCTGATCTTTATGGATTCCAAGGCAAGGTTGTGAACGGCATGCCAATCGGCTCATTTGCCAGCGTTGTCAGGCTCAGTACTGGTGAGGAAGCTTTGGCAGTACTCTCGGAATATGCCCATGATCCAAGGAACCTCCATGCCATCCACTCTACACTACAGCTCACAAGTCACGGCATGATTGTCAAGGATCGGTCCCCAAGATTTGGCACCACACCATCCATAACAACCCTCGAAGGCGATGTTATCCCTCTACTCTTCACCGATGGCATACCCATGCTACAGTTAAGATACCCCACGGACATGGAAGTAATGAACCTGAGGCGCATTTACCTCACAGGGAATGACCCATGGAACCCAAGCAGGTATGATCGACCACCTGTCATGCCCCCAATCTGTGCCACCCCGCCAAGTACAGCATATGAACCAACAGGATTACCACCCCTTGATGACGAGTCGGACGTCACTTCCACAACACAAGATTGTGACACCGTAGATGACACGGTAGACACCGTCAACATTGATGGTTTCCCCGAGACGGATGGACAGGTAAGTTTCAATTACAAGGAAGTAATCGATGAAGTTATGGGAATACAAGAGGGTAGTACGCTACCAACTGGAGGAGGTATTCAAGGAACTACGGGAGGTAAGTATACGGGGAGACATTGAGGGGAGATTGATTGCAACCGCTTTCGGAGACAACATGGAATACAACGGGAGCTGGACAACATTCCTGCTACGTAACGAGTCATTTATCACCTAGGCTAGATCTGACGAGATCGCCCACCGACACAACGTCCACCAACTAATGACAGGAAGAGCAGGGAACCCCAAGACCAAGCTTAACCAACGCATCAGGCAGCTTGCATTCCAACACAACATGGTAAAACACCTTACCAAGATTATCAAGTCACCATGGTACGGATACAACCAGGACAACGCGATTATCAGTGAACGCACACTAGTATTCCACCCTGCACTAGTAGAGTTCATGCGTATACACGGCTTTGGATCAAGGATTATTGCTGAAGGAACTATGTTTGGAGACTCCGATAGATTTTCGGATATGAAGATTGATATGTTTGGACAAATGTCGAACATGAATTATGTGGGACCATCATTTACTTGTCCCAAGGATGTACTAAATGAATTTGAAATTGGTAAGAACTAGAATGACAGGGGAGTGACAACGACAGTGCCATTCTGATCATCCCAATAGATACGGACACCCATTTACTGTTTTGTAAGGATACCTATATGAAGATACCGAAGATACCTCGTTGAAGGAGATCCACGTTGAATCGCTGTTTAGTAAAGAGATGAGTAAAGCTCTTATAGTATAGAAGATTAATTGTAAAGAACCAAGTAACCGTGAGGAATACACGTATATCAGTCCAGGGATATACAACGATAGCCTCTGCAGTCTATTTACGCTGCATACTATGTCGGATAACGAACGATAATCCACTGTCGTTGACAGCACCCGTGCCTCTTGTATATATGTATATTATACTACTTAGTGATTTTTAAGTTGTGTCGATATTATGTGATGTGGTGATGTGTGTTGCAGTGTTAGAATATTTAAGCGAAATCATAAAAAACGGCTGCATTTTCATGTTTTCGTATATCAGTCTGGCCATAAGGGTGGCCATAGGGTAACTTTGGCGTTCAGAATGTGTTTGATGGCCATAGCTTGGTTGTAGAGATGATATGGTCATAGAGTGGTGATAGCATTTTCAGTTAATTTAGGTTGATTCGTATGGCCATAGGATGGTCGGACTTTAGCAAAAATTGGGTCCGGCCATCGTATGACCAGATTATTTTTTGCGGTGAAGATGTGTATTTTTTTGTCGAATCCTTTCTACTCTGAAAACGATGTCCGCACAAAGTTTCACAACTACTGCCAATCGAATACAACGTTAATACTAATCAAATAATCGTACTATTTGTATGCAAAAGCAGAGTTAATAGAGTAATCGATATTGCAAACGCCACAGTGTGCAGCAGCCAGTCCATTCATAATTAATATTTTAGCGATAAACGGGGGGCAGTAATGAAAGATAAAGATGAGCCCCATCATGACGACACTCTACTACAACAACAAACAATCTATTCAACATTACTATAATAACTAAGAGCATATCAACGTTTCATGTGCAGAAGGAGCTGATTAGGGGACCCCCCACTTAAAGATAGAGAATAAAGATACCAAATCAATTGTCAACTAATATCTTTTTTATTGCATGCCATTGCAAAGGATTGACAACTCATCAGAAGACGCTCCGATACGACCAGCCTTGATAATACCACTCATCTATTAGCTCGTCTCTTTACTAGATATTAACAGTGGGGAGGAAAGTAGTTGACTATAAGCATACAAGACGGCAAGATAGCAACAGGATACCGAGAAGATCATATCGATAGTATAGAGTACATAAGTATCAAATATCAAGAGGCAAAGCTTTAGATTCGTATCGATATAAAACAATGAGACCATTATCAAAAGAACAACAATCAGCAGCAAAGCAAATGGCTGCAAATCAACAAAGCAGCGGCGGCAGTGCAAGCGTAGCCCCATCAGTTCAACCATCACTCCGTTCAACAAAATCAATACCCCAAGTTAACAAACACACAAACGATGAAACACTCGATGACGGTACCCGTATCATATCACATGTTACAGAAATTAAACAAGAACATGAATACGGAGGCACCACAGTAACCAATACCAACACACGTAAAATTGAAGATATCATCGTCGAGGAACGTATCATCGGTGAAGAATTGGGCTTATTTGAAATATTAATGTGTTGTTGTCCATGTTTCAAAAAGAAGAAGAAGAATAATAAAGAAGAAGAGAAAGAAAAGTGGAAAAAGGTTACCCCTAAAAAGAGTGATACATCATGGCAAACTAAGAAGAATAATGATGGTGATGAAAAGGCTAGTAAGATGGAGGAGAAACAGATACAAGATCGTGATAAGTTACGGAAGGAGTTAGATGATTTATTGGTTAAGAATAAAGAATGATAGAGTACACGGGGGTGTATAGAGTTCTATTCTATCCGTGTTGGAGGCATATGGGTGATTAGTATACCATGAGAAGATATTGGGGAAGAGTGTAGTTAATATCTGGCTCATATGAATGAATGCAGAAGAGAGAGTATATAACATGTGTAAAGATTCTTCCATTATACAAATCTTGTTATATACCAGAAGGATACATCAAATGAAGTCTACTACCGACCGAATCTAATACAACCATACATATTTAGTTTATTATAGCATCAAAAGAGGCAGCAGCTTCAACTGTTCTAATAATATCCAATATATTAATAATAACGACAATCCTTTTGGGCAGCAGCAGCTTTATCCCTCTGAGCACTTTTGATCTCCCCCAAGTATAATTGGTAAGCTTGTAATGCTTTTGTGTAATCTTCTTTTGCTGCATATCCATCTATGTACATGTTTTGTATCCGCTTTAAAGAGTAAGCACCTCCGCCTTTTACTGCAATCATGTAGTGTTTGATTGCTCTGTCCATGTTGCCTGCGTCTCCCTCCATAATACCTAGATTGTGCCTTGCCTTTACATTCCCTTTTATAGCTGCTAGTTCGTAGTAATATAAAGTCTTCTCCTTGTCAACTTCCACGCCATAACCACGTTCATATGCATAACCAATATTGAAATATGCTTTAGAATAACCAAGCTCACCTGCCCGATGCCAAAGTTCTAATGCCTTTGTATAACTTTGAGGCAATCCACCCTCCCCACGAGAATAGTTACATCCTATAGTGTTTATTGCAATGGGATCAACCAATTCCGCTCTTTTCGTTGTCCTCTTAACGTGTTCCTCATCTGATGTAGGTGTTGGAGTTCTACAAAATTAGCATTTCTTATTATCAACTTCATTGCCTTGGTTATCATAGACAGGAGCATAAGCACATCCACTGCAAATCTCCTTTCCGCAACATGCATAATATCTACGTCCCATGTGATGTGTCGGTAATCTTAGGAAACAAATTGGACAATCTCCATATTGTGGCGGTGGCTCTGCAAATAGCTTTTCATCATGTAAATCAGCTGCATACCTTTCACATTGTTTCTTATGCTTTGATCGATGCTTCTTTTTACAGGCGGCATTGCAGTATTTCACCATCTTACATTTATTACATATGTTCATATTATCACTACTACCTTCCTTTCCACAATTAGCACATAATGATAGATTAGTATTGATATTATTATCTTCGGTGCTCATATTTTTCAATATATCGTTCACTTCACATACATCATCATTTGATTTTGCTGATGCAATGTCACAGCCATCGGACGTACTCATATTGGAAACACTTCCTATATCATACTACTATTGCAATAAAGTTGATACCAAGGTGATGCAGTCTCTTCTATGCCGCTTATGTCTGTTATATACGTAGGTACTATGGCTCTTCTAATTACTTACTCCAACGCGATAACAAAAAGTTTCTAAGGAATGATAAGAGAGTTCTCTCTATGTATCTACTTGTGGAACAAATTAAGGTGTCACTTTGACACCCTATAATATGTAAGGTAATTACCTAAGTAGTTTGTTAGGTAGTAACCTTTCTGAGTTGAAGCGGCTTTGCCGCTCATCACTCACTTTTTTTCTCAAGCACTTTCATCATGACGCTCGCCGTCCCCTATCTTCTCCTACGCTATACTTCATAACTACAATAGTTGACAACGTACTACTGCATACACGCTATAACGATATAATCCGTTATGATA
>Ga0214478_100357_pt1 | contig 26920 bp, 19 predicted proteins | sample M1_20Mar14CPVII9_2_FD_178001 | JGI IMG/M metagenome (GOLD analysis project Ga0214478, IMG submission 178001) | Marine eukaryotic communities from Monterey Bay, California, United States - M1_20Mar14CPVII9sort6BwellD7 | ecosystem: Environmental > Aquatic > Marine > Unclassified | place: USA...
ACTAAATATCAAGACACCGCACTAACACCACTACTCCCTCCAACTCCTCCTGTAGTGTTTGTGGCAGTACGCTTTTTACCACCCCGTCCACGAACACGGGTTAATGATATACCACCAGGATTGGTAGTTGGGTCATATTTATAATTATTCATCCATCCATCTTCTGCATCTTTATTGAAATCAATCATGTTAGTGTTAGCTGTGGTATTTGTGGTGGTGGATTTTTTAGCACGTCGTCTTGTACGCTGTTGTTCACCATTTGTGGAGGATGATTTACGTGTTGTTGATTTATTAGTGGTTGTATTAGTTGAGGATCTGCCTTTACTTGTCGATCTTTTCTTACGTTTTGAACCCAAGTCTTCGACTATTATCGCCGCAGAACTATCGAGTGTTGTTGAATTGTCATTCTGTTGCTTTCTACCGCGCTTCATATTTGATATATAATAGATTATTAATTATAACGAGAATACCAACACTACTACTCCTCTCTCCAACAATTAGTATTTGTTTCCTCTTCTATTGCTCCGCTTCTCTTGCTCTCAACAAATCCAACTTGGAAATAGGTTGGACTCGGGACTTGCACTCTCATTTTGGCGATTGACCAAAATTCATGGTGGGTGGTGAGCCGGAGAGTTAGTGTTGTAGTTGTACTGAGTTGTAGCACAATAAGCTTATCAATACCGCCGATATAAATTGAAAGATCAGCAATAAATACCCTTTTGATTGTTGTTTTAGTAGTGGTGTTAGTGCGGTGTCTTGATATTTAGTGTAAGATACTTTACTTACATAAAAAACATTTTACTAACAAAAGCAACACATAAGCACATATCAATAGCGACGATTATATAGTTGAAAGATCAGAATCTATCAGAATTATTACCCCTTTGATTGTGGTGTTAGTGGTGTCTTGATATTTAGTGTACTCCAAGACTCTACACAAATTTTCTATATATTACGATGGATCATCCTACTAAAAAACAAAAAGTAGTAGAGACAACTTCTTGTAAAGATGAAGTACTATTCAATAGCGATACATTGTCAAAGATTATATCATATTTACCTTCGGTTGATGTACTCAATTTGGCATTAACATGTAAGAGGTTTGGTATATCTACGAATGATGAGCGATCGTTGATTGAAGACAGTGCCCACATTACTGTTCAAGATTTTGCATCAGATGAGCAATTAGCAGCACTACCACATTATGAAGGAGATAGTAAACTGGCAGATTATCATTATCTTCAATTACTACGAGCACCTCTTGCTTTTGATCAGCTTGTTGGAGATATTGCTTATGTGAATAGTGGGGATAAATCATGTGTGCAGCATTTCCATAGGGTAACTGGAATTGATGGTACATGGGCAACTGCATTGAGCAACAATATACTGAGGACAGGAAAACATTATTCATCATTTAAATTATGCAATTATATGAATTATTCCTTTTTGGGGGTAATGAGACCAGGGCAAGTTCATGAAAATGCAAGAGGAATTCCTGATGAAGAGGAGTTCTATCAACATTTCTCTCGAAATATAAGACGCGGGGAGGGCAACAACATGAATAATAGTATTCAGTGTTGTTTATATATTACACATACTGGAGATTGTGACACAAGCCGCTGGGAAGAACCTGATGACGACATAGATCAATGGGATGGAATGGAAACAATGTCTTCTGGTGATGAAGTAGGGATGCTCCTTGATTTACATGAGGGTACATTATCTGTTTACAAAAATGGACGGAAGCTTGGGGTGATGAGGAAAGGATTAGCTGGCCCATTCTGTTGGGTGGCATCTTTGCACAGAGGAATGAAAGTTACGATTAAACGGGGAACAATTCCACCAAGCTGAAAAGATTGAGTAGAATTTATACGAATAATCGGCTCTGGTATTTTGTAAATGCCTTAATTAGGTTTTATGTACTACAAAAGCTTTGCCAGTAGCCCTAAATTAAACTAGGGGGGATATTCATACATGCATAAATGTATATATAGTTATAGATCTAGGTATTGCAGGATTGTATCCTTCACTGGCCCTGGCACCTCAACCCGACATAAATCTCGGGTCCTAAACATATCATCTTCTACTTGATCTATTTTGGCCTTCCACAAAGCCAGTTCAAAGATTGTTGTTGCCTCCTTCATTTCATAGTGCTTTATCGAATTGGGAATCCGCCAGAAGTAATCTTTTAATAACCACCCTTCTCTTCTTCTTGTCGCTTCCACGGGTATATAAATCTCACCTCCTCTTCTCCATTCAATTTCACTATGGTTGACACATTGTTGTATCTCATTCTGCACATCCACTTGCCCAGCTCGAATGATATCTTCCAAGCGAGACGAAAGTTTGGGAAAGACGATTCTTGCCGATGTGTGGCAGTCATCAAACGAAGGGGACAAATAACTAATCTTTGGTAGCCCTTCAATACACACTACCTCTCTCAAATCGTCACAGTATTGAAATGCACCATCCCCAATCTCAATATCAGAAGAAGGAATCTTAATACTATTCAAACTACAACCATAAAATGCCTGTGTCTCAATTATCTCGAGACCCTCATTCAGTACTACCTCTCTCAAACTGTCGCAACTCCAAAATGCATAAGCCCCAATCCCGGTGACAGTAGAGGGTAGAACAATACGTTCTAATGATGAACAATATGCAAATGCACCCCGACCAATGATTTGCAATCCATTGTTAAGTACTACCTCTTTCAATTTTGTACATTCTCTAAATGCTTGAAATTTTACATCAATGACGCTACAATGGAATGTACAATTGTCACATCTTTCGGTATAGTCTCTCTGCCCGTGTATTGGAATACCTCATCTGATGTACTGCTCGACATTATACTCTATATAATCTCCTGTCTCTATGTATTTTTGACTATGATGTGCACTTTTTTACCTCTCTCGTTGTGGTCACAACGTTATAAGAATCTTCTACCAACTTGATACCAACAACAACTAATTTATAACTCTTCTCTATTGCATACGACAAACTAACAACTACCCCTTGCCTTCAAAACCATGGGTAACAATATACACTATCGTAACTCAAATCTCAACTCAAGGTTCATCATTTCATTTTGGGACTCGCACTTTCATTTTGGCGATTGACCGAAGATTCACTTCTACGGTAAGTTTGCTTGATTGCTAATATGTCATCACAATAAGCAATCTAGGTATCGACGAACCTAGAGACAGGAAGCCAGTAATTATACCCCTTCTGGTTGTTGATGTTGGTAGTAGTGTGGTAGTACGGTGGTTTGATACAATTATATGATCTTTTAATGATGGAGCAACCTACTAAAAAACAAAAAGTAGAAGAGATAAATAATTGCAAAGAGGCGGTACTATTTAATAGCGATGCATTATCAAAGGTTATATCATATCTACCTTCAGTTGATGCACTCAATTTGGGATTCACGTGTACAAGATATGGGCTATTGAATACTAATGATGATAAACGATCGTTAATTGAAGAGAGTACACATATTGCTGTTCACGATATAGCCACAAACGAGCAATTGGCAGCACTACCACGATACGAAGGAGAGAGTTCATTAGCAGATTATCATTATCTTCAGTTGTTAAGAGAACCTCTTAGGTTTGATCAGCTGATTGGAGGAGCCGAGTACATTAATGATGAAGATAAATCATGTGTTATACATTGTGTAAATGGAATTGTTGGTACTTGGGCAACTGCATTTAGCAACAATATAATGAGAGCCGGAAAACATTATGCATCATTTATATTATGCAACTATATGAAATATTTGTTCGTAGGTGTGATGAGACCAGGGCAAGCAAATCAAAATGCAAGGGGACTTCCTACTGACGAGGAGTTCTATCAAAATTTCACTCGAAGATTCTGGGAGCACAACAATGGTAGTCAGTGTTGTATGTATATTACACATAGTGGAAGGTGCCGCTCAAGCAATTGGGATGATTCATTAGAAAGCAGTAGAGACTGGGAGGGAATGGAAACTATGTCGCCTGGAGATAAAGTAGGAATGCTCCTTGATTTAGATGAGGGCACATTATCTGTGTATCAGAATGGAAAGAAGCTTGGAGTGATGAAGAAGGGATTAGCAGGTCAGTATTGTTGGGTAGTATCTTTGCATAGAGGAATGCAAGTTTCAATGAAACGGGGTTCAATTCCATCATAAGTTGAAAAGAAGAGAGTGTTTATCATTCGGTAGTCTCTCTTTTATACTATAATTCTAAACAAGCTTGAAACTATCAACAACCTTCCGTAACTTTTCATTCACTTCCGGTATACTATCCCATTCATCTTTAGTAGATACCACAGTCAAGGTAATGAAAGCATCACCCTTTAAACTTCCAGCAACTACCGAAATAGCTCTTAATGATGCTAATCCTTTTGATGTTCTATCAACTGTATATTCAAATTGATATATTGGTATATTATCTTTACCTCTTGTATCTTCATTTGCTGATATTAGTTGTGCATTTGGTCGTGATGCAAGTAGTTGTTCAGCTGCTGATTTTGCATCAATCCCAAGTGATGATAGTTGAAAGTTGGTAACGTCTGTATTGATAATGATTGATACATTGGTATCCCTGTTTGATAGTCCGTCTGTATCCTTCTTTCCGGGCGGTCCATATGCTGCATCTGGCAATACCTGTTGTTGTTGTTGCTGATTTGACATGTTGTAATCTAATACTTTTGCTTGTCGTTGAGCTTGTGCCAGTGCTAATGATGTATCGGCAACCCAATCCTTTGGAATGAGATAAGTACACTTACCACTATTGGAAGTAGTTGACGGTACACCTGGGACACTACTTTTCGATACACCTCTAACGATAACTCTTTTATAATTCCCTCTTGGATAGAATGTATCAATCCCCCCTAACTTTTCGACAGTATCCTCTGGTATTATTGATAGAATGTTGGATGTTATACCAAATAAGTTCGTAGTTACAGCAATTGCTGTTGATGTTGTTAATGATAGGAAGATTCGTCGTGGTGATGTCCCCATTAGTGATAGTAATTGTTGAGGTGTATAATCTGAATCTGTTGATGAGATTTGTTTAGGAGTAGATTGTTGTTGAGATATTGCAGATGAATCAACATTATTAATGCAGCCGCTATCTTCTATATCATCTTTGATATCAATATCGTTATCATTAGACGAACATATCGCAGCTGCATGCCTAAATCTTATCCTTCTATCAAAATGATTCAATGACGATGACGATTGTCGAAGAGTGTTGCAAAGTCGTGATGAAGATGACGATTGAAGAAGACCAACAAAAGATGATGGTATATTATTGAATCCATATGCTACTTGAGCAAGTAATATCAGTAGAGATAGCAGTAGTAACGTCATGATATGAGTTTGTAGTACTCCTTGCCATCTTCCGACTTCCTCATAATATTTATCTATATTTATCATCGGCATTAACTCTCATGGTAAGAAGTTTCTTAGAATAAATAATAACTTTCCAATACTCTCATAAAATTTAGACAATGGTTGCCGCTACTACTACTCCTGAATCCTCCCCCACTAGCACTCAACGACATGAAACAACAGATAATGAAATAGTTAATTCCAGCGCAACAGCTTTATGTGGTTCGATACTACCCGATACAGCAACCTCCCCGATTCTCTGTGGTGATAATAATTTTCATCTCAAAGACTTGTTACCCCATAATAATAAAGAGGGAGGTGGTATAATGCAACATCTTAAGATGAAACGACATCATGAGAATACAATTAAAAACTCTGCATCATTATATGATGAGTCGTTATACAGTTTCTGCGGTGAGAGTGATATAGATAAGGATACCGACACATCCTCTAATGAACAGCAACTCCAAACAACAAACGATGCAATATTACAACAACCAATACCAGCAAGTGATATATCAAATCCAAACCGTACTATATGTATAGTAACAACGGCGGCAATGCCATGGCGAACAGGCACGGCTGTTAATCCATTACTCAGGGCTTTGTATTTGATTAAATATCAAAATGAGGCAAAAGTCAAAGAAGAAGAGAAAGATCAAAAGGATAAGAAAGAGAAGGAACAAGCATATTATAAGATTGTTGAGCCTGGAATTCTTCAACAAAGTAGTAGTAAAGTTGCTGCCGATGAATCATCAACAGGAGCAGTATCATCGTCAGAGGATACCAAGCAACATAAGAAGAAGGGAGGATCAGTAGTGTTAGTTATACCATGGCTTGAAGCAGAAGAAGATCGTATCAAACTATACGGCACTTCAAACTCCTTCTCCAACTCATCACAGCAAGAAGAATGGATACGTAACTACTCAGCAACTAATTGCAAAATGCCAAAGGAAGCACAACAACTTATTATACTTTGGTATCCAGCTTTTTATTTAGCTGGCTTTGGTAGTATATTCCCGAAAGTTGATCTTTGTAACTTTATACCAAGTAGTTTGAATGTAGATGTTGTTATATTGGAAGAACCGGAACATTTAAATTGGTTTCGAATGCCTGAAAAGAACAGCAAAAAGAAGAAGGATACTAGTAGTGATGAGAATGAGGAAGAGGACGAACTACAACAACAAGGGGAGAAGAAGGAAGAGGGTGTAGAATTGATAGAACAACTTACCATTAGTGAATCGGGTGAATCAACGAATGATATCATTGCACAGCCCTCACAGGAACAGCCTTCTTCACATACAACAAGCACAGCAACACCAGAAGAAGATACCAACGTTGCCAATTCTTCTTCCAACAATAACAATCTGAAAAAGTTGGGATGGACACATCGATTCAACTTCGTCGTTGGTATAGTACATACCAATTATGAAGCATATGCACGTCAATATGGTATAGGTGCATCGTTAATTGCAGCACCTGCCATTGGTGCATTAAGTGCCTTGTGTATGAGAGCATATTGTCATCAAATTATTAAATTGTCTGATACTTTGCCTTGCCTGGCACCCGGGAAGGAAGTCACGGAGAATGTACATGGTGTACGGAGTGAGTTCTTGGATGGGATTGATTTGAATATATTGGCCGGTAATACAAAGGCTGCAGTTGGAGAGGGAGAGGAGGATGATGCACCCTCGCCGGTATATTTTATTGGAAAGCTAGTTTGGGCAAAGGGATTTGACTTAATGTTGGAATTGCAAGATATCTTTCGTAAGAAGAATGGTGACTATTTTCATGTTGATATCTATGGAGGTGGGCCTGATGAAAAGGCAATTGCGCGTGCATTCCATGGACGGCATCATACTGCACCAACTAAACGTCCCATATCAACAAGTAAGGAGTCAAGTGGTATCTCACCCACTTCCTCACGTCATCCAAGTATGACTGATTTGCAAGCCGCGGCTGTATTGGACAATCCACAATCCATTAAGGATCAATCCAATCAAGTAGTTGAGCAAATGAAACGATTGAGTATGGATGGAGATGATGTCGTTTCACAGTATTTAAGCCTTGGCTTTGAAGTTACTCAAATGAATGGTAGTGCAACCTATGTCAAGGAAAGTCGAAAAGGACTCATGACGGCACCATCAGAAGTAGACAATGAAGAGGCACCAGATGATAAGAATCCTCTTAACATTCTAGGCGATTTATCAGGCAAGGCGATGGATACCGGCGGCAAGACATCCAAGGCAGTGTATAATATCGCAGATCAGTCCATCAAGAATATATTGACAATGTCATTTAGTCAATTGAAAGATCCATTAAAAGCAATCAAGAAGAAGAGAGAAGAGAAGAAGGAACAGAAACAACAAGAGCGTGAAGCTGCAGCCAAAGAAGCAGCAGCTACTGATAAAGAAGAGTCTGCCGAGGAGGAAGAAGAAAAGCCAGCCAAGTTTGTCTTTGATCCACCCGCCTCGCGCTACGAATGGCGTCGTCATACAATCCCTGCCAAGTTTCCCGGTGTTGTTGATCATGTCGAGTTGAAGAATATGCCGTATAAGATATTCCTCAATCCAAGTACGTCCGAGGTATTATGCACCACCACTACAGAAGCGCTTGCTATGAACAAGTTTGTCATAATACCGAAACATCCAAGTAATGATTTCTTTATGCAATTTACAAATTGTCTATCCTATGATACCCTCGAGGAATGTGCGGAGAAGATGGCCTGGGCATTAGAGAATACACCAACAACCATGTGTGAAGAGGAGAGAAGGAAGGTGACCTGGGAGGGTGCAACGGAACGATTAATAAAGTCATCCATTGTTACTGTAGGGCAGTCAAAGGAGCGCTTTGAGAACGGCATGGACAAAAACGACGCAAGAGTAGCTTACTGGTTGAGTGAGAGCGGTGAAAAGTCTAATATGATACGGAACTTATTCCCAACCAACAACAAATAGATATGTATAGATGTAAGATAAAGTAATTGTACCTTATGTCACATATTGCCACCAGCATCTCTCTAGTTGCCTATTTTTTAGTGTAGAGGGACGATACTGTTCTCTCTCCCACCTGTGCAAGATATTCAAACAGCAAATTCCCTCTAGAGCTTGCCTTATTACCACGGCATTCCTTATTACGGATACGCCGTTGCTAAGCTTATCCCCCTTGCCTCCTAATCAACTTATTAGTAATACTTAGATTAATTACTCAACAAAATTTATCTTAATTATATAATGGTAGGCAGCACACACCGCCCCGCATCCTTCAATTATCCACTCTTCCTCTATTAAGGTAGCCCAAATTCTCAATCCTCCGTCCACCAACACCCTCGCACTTCTCAATATTTAACAAATCATTTATTTCTTCATCTTACTCTTACCCTTAGTATTCTTCTGTCCAGGGAATCGTCCATAAGTATCCTCCTTACTAGGAATAGCACCAGGTACCTTATGACGGATACCCAACCCACCAACAATTTCAACATATGCCTGTTCATTCTCCCTATATAAATAATTTAACAATCTACGTCTTTTATTAACAAGGGCAACAAGACCTCTCCTTGTTGAAAAATCTTTAGGATGATCTTTTAAATGTTGTGTTAAGTGGGAGATACGTTCGGTCATACCAGCTACCTGGAATTCAGGTGAGCCTGTATCCTTCTCATTACGACGATATGTTTGACGTAATTCGGCAATACGTTGTTGTGATAGGAATGAGGCTGGTACTGTATCATCTGATGCAGCTCCTGATTCTTCACCCTCTTCGATGTCTGAGGCTTCGAATAGGATATCTTCTGGTTCATCTTCTGTTGTTGCCACCTCATCATCCATTGTGGAGAGAGAGACTGGTAGAAATGTTTGTGGTGTATTCTGTGTAAAATATATTAGTAGAGGGGGAAAGAGAGAAAATGGGAAAAAGGGATTGGGTTAGAAAACAGTGTTGAATAAATGGTATAAATAGACATCCATGAGGATCAACAGTAGCAGCAGCAGAGCAAGTACATGGTTATTCGGGCAGCAGCACAGAATCGGGTGGACAGGAGGCATAGGCATAAATCCCCATATAATTTGCAATCTCCTTAATTTTTGGAGACCAAAAATTAAACACCCTCCACCCCAAATAACCGTGTAAATTAGCCGCATTTCGATTGATAATTTATGCCCAGAACAATCGGGAGGGGGTTTGAGGGATTTTAATGGGTGCGTGGATAATTTGTTTGAGAGTCTGTTCAGCCAACCATTCAATTCTCTTAATCCAATTTTCGGTATGACCGGCCACCTTAATAAATCGGTGCTATCCTCCACCCCCTCAATCCCCATTAAATCCTCACTTTATTTAGTTGTTTTGTTATTATTTGAGGATGGTTAGAGAGGTTGGGTGGTGGAGATGTCCCCTCAAGTACGTGCGTAATTATTAACCATCACTTTTGAAGAAGACCTGCCTCCGGAGGTCAACTAATGATACTATGCCGCGCCGCCAGCCAACCCGTACATTGCAATATTAATGTTGCTAATTATGCTGCTGCTGACCTAATAACGCCACCCCCTTTACAGGGTAGTACAATACAATAAACATGCATATAACATAACATACAGTGTGAACTTACAATTTTTTGACAGGATCTTGAAGAAGAAATTACTGGTGCAAAACTTTCTACATTGCCAATTATCGCCGCGGCGGCTGTTGCAATTAATACTCTTGAGAATAACATCCTTCTATATTTATGTTTGTTAGTAATCAGTTTATTGATTATTCAATGGTGATAGGTGCCGAATAATAGACTATTGGTGGTGCCATCAAGTCCATCCAGCTCATAACACAACTCACAGACGTCACCACTAATTTCAGCATCGCCAAACGGCACTCCCAGTCTGGAGCCGGTTGATCGCCAAATAAATGCTTCGTTAGTCGCCAAAATACACGCTGAGATTTGACTTATGCATGTGCATCTCTCCGCCTATATTAGTGTATGATTTGATCTATTTTAACAAAGGACATTAGTATTAAAGATACCCTTTAGCCGTGCTTTATCCAAGAACCAGTCCTGAAAATTTGGTCAAGCTTTAGTGAGAAATGCTACTCCGATTGGTTTTGAGATTTGAGAGGCCACCATGAACTTGCATAATAGTCTCATAAATAAACAGGAGAGCTGTTATCCATCATCTAGTAGAGTAATATGAACATCAAGAAGAAGAACAATAGCAACATGAGGTCTAGCGGCGGCGGCGGTGGTAGAAATAGAAGAAAACAACAGCAACCAACATCGATGGGTCGAGCATTGTTATTACTGAGCATTGCAACAACTTCCAATGCTTTCACGAGTTGTTCACCCTCAACCCAACTGCGTTGTAATAGCGCCTTACAATATCGATATGGCAACGATGACAATCAGCCGTCAATCGATATGAAACAATTCAATATAAACTCAGCGGCAATGCACCGACGACGACGCTCACATCATATGTCTTCCCGTCGTCCGTCGACCACTACACCTTCGCCATCTCCCCCAACACAAAGGCCAACAATCGAACTAGAACAAGAAATGGATGAATATATAGAATATCTAGACCGCAGATATACCCGAATGCATCCCAAACGATCACCATCTAAGATTGTTTATAAATATTTCAATTTACAAGGCAAGATATTATCTAGCCTTCTCCCTTCTCCTACTACATCCTCAGGCTCGTCTAATAGAGATCATACAATCAAGATATTAGGTTTATCAGGATTGGCAAGTAAACAATTACGACAACGTTTGCATGTTGTTTCTACTACTACTACTACTTCCTCAAGAAGAAGAACGAGCAAGAAGATGGCGGTATCCACAAGATCAAGTAGCAGTTCTTCTTCATCGGCAATTGTCATGAGATCACAAGCTATACCCGACAAGGTTATTTCGTCAATACGATCTATATGCAACTTCTTTTCACTTAATATTATACCTGAACTGTTGGCGACTACGGCTGGTGTGACAAGTCTGGCAATGTTGTTGTTGATTCGACCTCTGTTGAGTACGTTTAGACAGAGTTGAAGTGAGATATATGTTCTCCTCGCTAGAGAGACATTAACAGATAGAATGCCATATAGAGCGTACTAACTTTTGTCACATCATTACTATACTCTTAAAAGAACAAACTATTGTAGTCACAAACACTTGCAGGAAGAGAAGATACAACAATCACAATACCCTACGCCCGAACCTACACTGTATGTTTCATGTCCTTCATGACATTGCTTTACACAAGTAGTGCATACGAAGTGTCCACTTTCAATTTTGCAATCAAGACAGGCAAACATCTCTTGTTCGGTATCCTTGCATTGACTAAAGGCAGTACTTAGAATTGTACAGCAATTGGATGCTGCGGCAGTAGGACGGTCATCACCAATAGAAGCTGTACTGGTTGTAGTAGTTGCTCTATCTCCGCTACCTTTTCTCTTCCTTGATGCCTTCGGTTCTTCCCCAACACGCCACAGGAAGTTTGATCGATGAGCTTGAATCTTCTTCGAACCAAGAGGAGTCAGTCGATTGTTCAACTTGAGCAAGCGGGGATATATTTCTCTCAATCTTGACAGTGGAAGAAAACTCATATTAATATCTCTACAATCAAGTTCAAGTAGTCCCAATGGGGGTTGATTATCTCCTAAATACATATGTTTGCCCAAACATAGATCATTACTCCTGATATTTGGACATCCACGGATACTTAATCGGAGTAATTTGGTCGATGTTGCCAATAATGCTTGCAGATTATTCCCCTGAATGCCGTTGTTGTAGTCGAGCTTTAGACTACGTAGATTGTTCAATGTTGCGCTTAGCATAAACCTTTGACAATGTGATAAATCTAGATCACGACATCTCATGGAGTAGAAGAATGCAATCAAATGTTGGGAGTGATAGCTGGGATCTCCAGGAGGAAGAGGTTCATCTATTGATGATGCAGATGTTGATAAGCTTTGTAGATTTTCTTGAGATGTACTGGCAAGTATGGCAAGGTCAGATTGTAATACACTATCAAGTCCTGAGGTATTGACGTGACGTAATCTACCTCCATTTAGCCATGCTATGGTTGCTAAACATCCTTCCAATCGTATACTTCTATTACCGATCAGGCTTATATCTAACTGTTCTAATTTACCAAAGAAAGGTGATTCTTCTTCTTCTTGTTGTTGTTGTTGTTGTTGTTGTTGTTGTTGATCAGTACTTTCATTCCAATAACTCTCTCTCCATTGTTGTTCTAGTGTTTTATATCTGCTCATATGACTTCGCGATGATTCAATCCAGTCAGCCATAGTATCATCATCAACAACACGAAACATGATTTTCATCGAGTTGAATAAGTTTGAATAGTATTGTCGTTTTGATATGGTATCATGTGATCTTACATAGTTGGGCGGAAGTATGGCTTGATGATTATCAACATTATCATTAATCAATGTCGAAAGATCGAAGGCTGCTAACGCTAGTAGTTTGGGCAGATGCACTTTTTCACAACCACGCAAGTTTAATGATTTGAGGGTATCACGGCAAATGTACGATATCAAACCAGCACCATAATCAGTTACTTTGGTAGCACCAGCCAAACTTAGACTTTCAAGTTTATAACAGTATCGTCCTAGAATAGTAAATATCTCATCATTTATCATACTTGATATGCCACTCAAATCAAGATGTAATAATTTAGATGGTTGTAATACTGATATAAAACTTTGAAATGAAGTAGTATCGACTTTACTACAGCCACTTATATCTATATATTGCAACTTGTTTGATAATTGCAATGCTGCATTGTTATTAGCTTGTTGTGTAAAAGTTGTTAGTGGATCGAATCGAGATGCCGATGAGAGAATGATACGTTGAATGTTTGGCATATGTTTGAGACAATAGAGTATTGCTTGACCGTGTATATGTCTACATCTTGATAGATCTAATTGTGTAACCTTGATGGAAGATGAACATGCTGCTGCAACTTGTGAAGAACGACATTCATCATGTCTTCTCCTTCTTCTTCTTTGTATCGTATCAGTTGTCGTTGCTGCTGTAACCTCGGGGTGACAAATCTCAACAATCTTTTGTATCAAGTTGATCAACTGTATATCATTTATACAACGCAAATGCTTACATTGAGATAGGTTTAGTAATGTTGTCGCTTGTCCCAACATTTGAAATATTGCATCATGAAAAGTTATGTTAACAAAAATAGGTGAAGAGTTTGTATTGAGTAATGATCCAAGTGGTAGATATGAAAATACTTGTTGACCAACTGCTGACATGACATTGTTGATGTTTGTTGTAGATGTATCATTGTTGTAGCTTGTTGTTGTAGTAGATTGCATCTTTGATATAATCTATGCTTGGCTATGCAGCTCGCATTGCAAATTTTGTTATTGTTTATGCCGAGCAGCAGCAGCACAAACTCAGCTATATATTGATCATATTGACTGCTATTGTTGTACCTATCCACAACACTTTATTGACCAGCAGAATCTTGCTAGTAAAGTCGGCGAAAACTCGCTTCTACTAGGATACCTCTAAGCTTGCTCCTTCACTCAATGATTGAGAATACGCTCTACACAATAACCATCGGTTGCCTATATATGATAATGATACAGACAGCTCCATATTCTTCTCTTCTATTGAGGCGACACTGTAACTCTTCGGTGTATGTCACAGGCTGAGCGGTATCTTCAAAGTCTGTCCGCCGCCGGCAAATATTTTTATAATTTTGAAGAGGAGTTTGCTAGGAGAGGTACGATAAGTAAGGACGGCACTGTTGTGCAATTAAATCATATTAGAAGGTGTGAAATGAACAGTTAATTTGGTTTGTATGGGGTGGTATTTTTAGTTAGAGTGGATGGTATCATAAGGCCGATTTACACACTTTTTGCAATTATTTCCACTCGATGATAATAAGAATAAGAGAGTTGGAGTTGAGAAGAGAAGAGGGGCTCCTATACTTTATACATTGTAGACGACGTATTTATGCACTAAGATATATGGAGGTCATCGGACGGTTTTAAATGATGGCCGCGGTACCATTTCAGGATGGAATGCTGATTAAAATTTTGGACTTATTCCTCTCAAAAATTATTGGACATTTGGGGCTGGGAATTCATTCTTCTCCGACTGTTTGTGGATTATATAAAAGGATTATTTCATATTAGTTAGGGTCTGTGGTGGTGGTGTGTTTTTGGGGGTATGTGGGGGGTGTTGGGGTTTATTTGCGGTGTATTGGTCACTTTATTTATTTGAGTGTTTGCCTTATGCCTCAATATACGTACTGGCCTTGTGTTTGTTGTGGGGAATTACAAATCACGCGGCGGTTATTTGTTGTTGCACTTATATTCATATATATTTACTCACCCACCCCTTTTCTTCATTTTTTCCACCCCACCACTAAACAGAGCAATTAACAATAACAAACACACAATAAAAATGTTATCCAAAATTACCCTCCTCCGAACGGCAACAACCTCGATTGTGCGTCGTACAATGGCCACCGAGGCAGCCCACCGACCACCCCTAGACCTATACGGTCTTAATGCACGATATGCCAACGCCACCTACACAGCCGCCTCCAAATCCAAATCATTAGACAAGGTCGAATCTGAACTCCTTGCCATTAAAAACTCTGCAGAAAACTCCAAAGAGTTTGCATTATTCTTAGAAAATCCATTAATCAGTCGGGATTTAAAGACCAAGCAAGTGGAAGAAATGTTAAAGGGTAAAACTACACCAGTTACCATGAATTTAATGACCACACTTGCCGGTAACGCGCGATTAAATTCCATTAGTGGTATTACAGATAATTATATCCAACTTATGAAAGCCAAGCGAGGTGAAGTCGAGGCTACCATTATTAGTGCCGAGCCATTAAATAAAACACAAACTGCCGCGGTTAGTGATGCCATGAAGAGTCAATTCCCAGCCGGGGCAAAGGTTGTTTTGAAAACGGAGGTTAATCCAAGTATTTTGGGTGGATTACAAATTCAAATAGGTGATAAGTTTTTGGATTTAAGTGTTGGCAGTCGTATTGAGGAGGTTGGACGGACCACGGTATAAAGAAGAGGGTGTGTAGGATATATTATGAAGGGGTGATTAGATATTAAGGGTGCCGAGGAAGGAGCCTGAGGAATTGTATTTTAGTAAGAGATAAGACCGAGGCCGGCAAGAGTGCGGCTTAGTATAGGGCAACGACCTACTTATCAACAATAGATAAAAGTGTTTTTGCCAGTGGTATGCATTTAGTTATTCTGAGAAGAATTCAGCCGAGGCTGGCCGAGGTGCAAGATTGGTAGTGGGGGGGTTGATCTTCTTTCTATATACATTATAGCCACCGCCGTGTATGGACCAGACAGTCCTGTACTATGTAATGGATGCCAACTCGATCTTTATATCATCTTGACCGCCAAGTCCTTCCTCTTCGGCGGCGGCATCTATCTCAGCCAACTCATTCTCATTATTGATATCAATATCTTCTCGTCTTTTCCACTTTCTCTTCCTCTTCTCACCATATATAAGTGCAATCAATGCCAATGTTAGTACACTACCTGCCAAGACACCTAATCCAATAGCCAAACTTTCATTCCGATTAGCAGACTTTGTACTTTCATCACTTAATGTTGCAGAGTTTATAACCTCATTCACAACCTCTCCACCATCATAAACATTATCATAAGCATATGTCACTTCCATTGCATATCGTTGATTCAATACAGATTCCACGACACCATTTTGATTAACATCATATAATATATCTATACCGGCACAATATGCATGATCAAATGTACCCTGTAACTTTTCTTCGGTAGTAAACGTGGGTAGATAAATTGGACTTGCTTTACCTTCAGTGTAATATTCAGATGTGGCTTGTTCATTGAATGTATCACAATTACCATCTTTAATTTCAGCTGTTATGTTTAGACCTGTTGGTAAGATTATATCACACCAAACTACTGGCATTCGATTGTCGGCTGTATTCTCTGTTGTTCAAAAGAGAGAGTATGTTCATGAGTTGGAATTTGCAAAGAAGTATTTATTATGTTGGATTGCGAGAAGACATCGGGAGAGATTGTTAATGATTTGGAGTTGCAAAGAAGTATTGATAATAAGTTAGATTTGCGATGGAGAACTATGTCATCGGCCGAAAGATCAACCCTCACACTCGAGCTTACCTGAGAAGAGACTACCATCTATAACAGCAACAAAGCATTCATGGGGTAGTGTTATATTCTGAAAAGCCATTATCCTTTGATATGTTTCATCGATCGACTCTGTTGTTGCGAATAGTTCTTCTCCTTCATTGGTATCCTCTTCATCATCGGAAGGAGCAGCTCGTAACGACCACGGAAGTGCATCTGGATCTCTTTTATTGAATAATGATTGCTTTTCATCGGTGGTGGTGGTGGTAGTTCTAAGGTCTAGAGTTTCATGAAAGACATCGTCAGATTCTGAATCTTCTCGATTATTTTGTGTTGATGATCGTAACAGATATTGTGATTTGTGATGAGTTGACGAGGGAAGATTGACCTCTGGTTTATTCCAAAGTCCCATGGTAAAAGAAGGATATAGAAGCAGTAGGATGGAGAGACGTATCAGTATTATGCTATATCCAATCGAGTATTCTTAGCGGCGGCAAAGTTGCTATGAGTTCGGTAAATCATGAAAGTATCCTCAAGGATACCTCTTCCATGGACGAGCGAGAGTCGGAGTATCATCTTGGCCTAATACATGCTTTGATACCGTCGTTTGTCATGACATATGATCATAATATCAATATGAATTATGTATGAAATGATGTAGAAGGTCATCCAACAGGAGTGTATACTACTAACTTTAGTTGAGAACTTGAGGAGCGAGGTATCTTGAAACCTTGAAACAATGAATATAAGCAGACAAGGTCCATACACGGTATGATCAAGATAGAGTAGATAGACGAGTAGTTCATGAACAAATTGAATTTAATTTCTCGTTATATCTACTGGCTACATAGGACTCTTCTTTACATCTCTGACAGCTGGTCAGAGTATACTACGCCCGCTTCTTCTTCTCTTCTTCTTACACAAACTCACTTTCTACTAGGTCGGTCTCCACAATCACTTGAAACTTTACTAATATATATTAACTTCATCCTAAACCTAATCCTCAATAATTCCTGGGAGGACCTTGAGTGTATACTGGAATGCTTCATTATCAGCATTACATAAGGGCAAAAGGTTGTTAGTGGCTAGAGTATCAATACCAAACGGGCTGCCCACAGCAATTTGATAGAGACCGGGGATGAAGGCGTATGTTTCTGCAAGTATGACATTGCCTTCAACATTTGTGCGAGTTCCCGTTTCGAATCCTTGCGCAGGACCGTAGGCAGCTCCCACGGTAGGACAAGTAAAATTAGGAAGGTATCCACCCGACTTTCCACTCTTGCCACTGTAGCCGGTGGTTGAACAATCTTCTTCAGGGACCTTGGTGATAAAAATTTCTGCTACGCCTCTTTCATTACCCGTTCCTGGGGGATCAGGTGCCTTAAAAACCTGTTGCTCTGACGAAAGGAAGAAGGAGTAATCTCCTGCACATTCCACCCTCAACAGATAGCTGTCATAAGAATGACAGGCTGCCCCACCATATGCTGTCGTCAAGTCACCGCCAAACCTATTAATAGGGCAGTCACCTGCTACAACATTGTAACGTGCCAATTGACCACAGACTTGCTGGCCGAAGGAAAGAATACCAGCGTTAGCTTGTCTTGGGTCATCTGCAAAGCAACCTGCACCTGTTTTTTGGAAGATCTCGGGGGTGTTTGGTTTAGGCATGGAGTTCGATTTACCAGACTTGCCACTACTATGCCATCCGTCACAGATAAAGTTTCTGTATCCTGATTTGCCAGACTTGCCACTTGAACCGAAGGAACAAGTATTGTAACCCGACTTGCCTGACTTTCCACTACCATACCAATGATCATCAGGAAGGTCTGTAGGATCGATGACCCTCTCGAAATCGAACCTAGAGCAACTGTCGTGATAACGACCACTCTTTCCGCTTTTACCACTGTAGTAGGAACGGAGACACTTATCAATAGTTTCATCAGCACTGCCACCTCCAATACCAGAGTTGGGTGCAACGAAGGCAAAGTTGGATTTGGCAGGAGCGACGGGTGTAACCTTGGGAGCTACGGGTGCAACCTTGGGAGGAGCAGCCGAACCAACTTCGGCCGTACCAACGGCAGCGTTGGAGTTACCACCACCAACAGTAGCAACCTTGGACATATGATTCGCTGACGATGACGATGATCCACCATCAGACCTAGTTGCAATAGCAACGGCCATAATAACAACAACGGCAACGAATGCAAAGGCACTACCGCCGAACAAACGCTTCTTGTTGAATACACACGTGATGGTTGATCCATCGGAGACGCACATCTTAGGGCGGTCATCATCGATAGAGGAATCGTCGTCACCACGGCTAATTGCAATATTGCTCTTGGCCGATGGAGATCGAACGCGTAGACTTGGGGACTTGAGATTGCTATTGAGCTTGGAGGGTGATAGAGGCACTTCTTCCATGTTTGTAGTAGTCATGATTTATATCTTTCATCGGAGAGTATATGGGTGTCGATGGAGTATAGTCAACGGCATCGTGATGTATTGATTGCAACGGCATGTCGATGATGGCGGCGGTGAAAAGATAGGATGAGATATCAAATCATTTCAGATAAACGAACATATCATATGCACAAAATATAAACTTACAATTTCCGTCGACGGTATGTGGATTAAAGGACAGAGTATACGATGATAGACTGAAATAGCTTGTGTATGGACCACTACTTTGGATTTATGTGCACAACAAGCAGCACATGGCAGGCATGTTGTGGAGCTTCTCATCGATCAAGCGATTTTTCAGTTTGTCTCAAAAATTTATAGGCAACGTGGTATTTTAGAGAGTGTCCATATCACTGTCGATAAAAGACCGCGCAGCCTTGTAAAAGATACCATTTTCGTGTCTCACACTCTGATTTTTTTCAGAGATTTTAGCAGTTGCAATCACCTTCGATTCAATCCGAAAGTTGGTAGTGTCAACAAGATGGATGAAGGACGGAGATGCCACTAGCGATAAAACATGATGCTGTAAACCGTAAACACTCCATAAACATGATGGATCAAGTGTCGCCCCTATCTCCGGGCCTACGTGTTAGATCTCCAACATCAATGATAAAAAACAGTGATGATGATAATGATGATGAGCATGTCATCGTTGACATTGCAGAAGATATCGCTGATGATGATGGAATAACGGTTACATACAAGAAGTTATTTGGCGTCCTATCGTTCGTTGCCATCGTAGCTGTCATACTTATTTCAGTGGCTGGATTATTTTACAGAAATAACATTGATATTATCTCTTCTGGTACGACATCTTCTTCACCTACACAACATACCAACGAACTACGTTTACGTGGTAGTAACGGTGTTGGCAATAGAAACCTTGACAGTAGTAAAATCACTAAAGATCATCTTCTTGTTAAAGAAGGTAAACGAATCACCGATAAAATGATAGAACAAAACTTGCCTAAATGTGCACAAGAGTTCATTAAACTTCATAGAGCAGAAAAGGGTGTGCCAGGCAGAAACAATACGGCATGTCGGGGTATACTCATCCGTGACGATATAATCATTACAAGTAAAGAATGCTCGCAAAATAACTATACATTTGATTTCCCTGATATGGGCAGCGGTTCGATTCATACTGCAATACCTCATCCATTACTCAATACCAAGAAAGATATGATCAATTCACCTCTTGGATTCTTAAAGGCGAATGCACCATATCACTATCACTTTATCGGTCGACCTGTGAGACGTAATCGAGTATTCCTTAGTAAAGAAAGTATACCACCAACGAGTAATCGTATAGCTCATGGAAAGGCCTCGTTTGTTATAGAATGCGATGATGAGAATCGGCCAATCCTATACAACTATCCCATTTATAATCAAAAGAATAAGAAGTATGAAATGGTACCACTTAGACAACTCGAGGGAGTACTACCAGATGATATACTATGGGAACATGAGAAGGCGAATACTACAATATCGATTGGATCGAATTCAACAACTTGGTGGACTAGAAAGATATCACTAGAGGAAGAAGAAAATACTATTAAGCAATTGTTCGAGGAATATCGAGGTCCAGTGGGCAGTCTATCCGTCCCCTTTGCACATAGTGAATATAATGATCAATTGACTGCTCTATTCGAATCTGTGGATCCACGTCGAGCACATAAGTATGATATCAATAAATGCTATCAGGCATATTATAAACTTTGGAAAGAAGAGACGCCGTTCAGTGGTACACATTTCTTTGAATGGCTACATTATGGTCAAGGCAGAGATGCATTGGATACATCCTCCTCTTGTAATAAGGCTATATTTATAGACAATAAGAGAGGAAATCATTTCTTTACAAATGAGGAACGGAGGCAGTATGAAGTAAACATCACATCATCAGAAGATAAGAAGAAATTAGTTGCAAGGTACAAGCATAACAATGCCTATGTATCAGACAGTGGACAAGAGTATCCCCACACTTATGTATGGGATCTAAATGGAGTCCTATACATCGTACCAGAAGTCAAACATATGACGATCCTCGGCGGTCGTCCTGCTTTAAGTGCCGGCGAGCTATACATCGGAAAGGCAGGTGAACTACAAGGAATTGATTATTCTAGTGGACATTACAAACCAGATATAAAGGCAGTGACGATGATGTATCAATCATTCAAGGATCAAGGTTTGAATGTGTCTGCTACGAACTGGATTAGCCGTAGCTCATGGTCATCGAAAGATTGTGAAGAGATACAATGGCAAGATATTCGGATAACAAGCTTAAAGAATACAACCGCATTGAGGCATTCATGTCTAGAGGTTACAACTAGATGTCCAACATTTGTATATTATGATGATGATTGTCCTTCGGGCAGGTGGGCGACAAAATGTGTATCTAATAAAGGCGACTCGTCTTCCTCTGATACTGCTAATGAATAAAGTAAGGAATAGCCAATACTTACTTTTATCTACCTCCTGTGTTGGCTTCATTCTTCTAAACTAAAGCCAACTTAACATTGGTTTATTTGGTATGTATCCTATTCATCGTGGTAGTAGAGGAAGGACTTGTCGGTCATGGAATATGATGAATCGACCACCAAAAAGTTACCATTTACATAGTTTTGGGAAGACTTGATGAGTGGTGTTTGTTAGTAGGAGATCGAGTAGGTCATGGTGTGTATCTAGATGAAGTTAAACTAAATGAATAGAATAAAGGCGGTTAACATTTAACTCTCATATCCAGAGTAGACTACTCTAGAGACTCTCATAAGCATATCAATGCTATCAAAACATATAAAACCTCCTCTAGTGTACAATTCCTCCATTCTCCTACTTCCACTCTATATTCTCTACTCTACACTACTGGTACAATTACTCATGTCAAGCTGCCGATGCCCGTCGTACAGACCTTGAATACTCTCCACTTGGGGCATGTATAGTTGAACTCTGACTAGTCTCACCACCCGTTAATGTTTCCCCACCACCACTACTACTTTGTTGTTGATGTTGACGTCTCTGTTGTTGCCTCGCCGAAATCTCACGATAAAGATTAGCAACTTCACTTTGTGTCATTTGATTAATCAATGATGATATCTTAATCTCCCTACTACCATTACCTGCAGCACCGCTCATCATAGACATATCAGAAGGTCGAGTCTGCTGGCTCAATCTCTCAATTTGTTTCATTTGGTTTAATAATGTGGCATAATCCTTCCCCTGACTGTTGTCTCCACCACGATGATAGTTGATTGCCGATGATGGCAAGGACATGTTTCTATCATCTTGATTGTTTTTATACTCTTGAAATTGCCGATGCATCGGCGGCTGAGTTTGCAAGGCAGCATTATGTCCCTGAGGTACCATCATATCCTTATCATTAGCAGCCTTGGTATGCTCATTGGTGGTCATTAAAGAAGCAAGCAAGGCTTGGTTATCACGAGACTTCAACGCATTCATGGCATGTGCAATCACTTCGGGATGATGACGTGATGATGAGTTGGCAGCACTCAAGTTCAAAAGCTTGGCTGACATGGACTCATTATTTGATCGACCTTGATTTGCCTGACGTAGTTGATGCTGCATCATTTCAAGCTCTCTCAATCGATTTTGCATAGAAGAAGAAGATGATTGAGACATACCGGTCGACTGCTGCATCATCGGTGGTGATCGTCGATTATGAAGATTGGATACAGAAAATTGTGGATTGGTGGATTGATGCTGATGATTCATGGCAGCTTGATGCCGGCTGAAGGCACGATCAAATCCAGAAGAGGAAGTACTTCTTTGATTCATATACCTTTGAAGCCTGTCAAGCTCTTGCTGACGAGAAATATAATCATTTCTTGAGGCAGTAGACAAATCACCACCACGACCGTTCATACTCTGATGATGACTACCAGCAAACGGAAGTGATGAGGTCATACGATGAGATGACATGCGTGAATCATCAGAATCAACTCCTGATGATGACCTGTGTCCATTCATATTACCACTCCTCATATCTTCATCATCTAACAATTCAATCATTGGTGGTGGCGCTTTTGGTGGTGGTTGTGACATTGGAGCATAAACCCTAGATTGAGCTGTTGGGCCAGACTTCCTCTTCTTCTTCTTGGCAGTAGTACCATCAGCAGCCTCCTCCCCTTCCTTCTTGGCGGCAGCGGACTTGTTGGACGAGTTACAAGTCATTTGTGTACACATGTAGTAGTTGCCACGTTGAAAGAGCTAGTTATATGGTAGAGGGGTATTGGAGTTGAGGAGAGAGAAAATGAAGAGGGTCAGAAATAAATCCTATTCATCGTGGTAGTAGAGGAAGGACTTGTCGGTCATGGAATATGATGAATCGACCACCAAAAAGTTACCATTTACATAGTTTTGGGAAGACTTGATGAGTGGTGTTTGTTAGTAGGAGATCGAGTAGGTCATGGTGTGTATCTAGATGAAGTTAAACTAAATGAATAGAATAAAGGCGGTTAACATTTAACTCTCATATCCAGAGTAGACTACTCTAGAGACTCTCATAAGCATATCAATGCTATCAAAACATATAAAACCTCCTCTAGTGTACAATTCCTCCATTCTCCTACTTCCACTCTATATTCTCTACTCTACACTACTGGTACAATTACTCATGTCAAGCTGCCGATGCCCGTCGTACAGACCTTGAATACTCTCCACTTGGGGCATGTATAGTTGAACTCTGACTAGTCTCACCACCCGTTAATGTTTCCCCACCACCACTACTACTTTGTTGTTGATGTTGACGTCTCTGTTGTTGCCTCGCCGAAATCTCACGATAAAGATTAGCAACTTCACTTTGTGTCATTTGATTAATCAATGATGATATCTTAATCTCCCTACTACCATTACCTGCAGCACCGCTCATCATAGACATATCAGAAGGTCGAGTCTGCTGGCTCAATCTCTCAATTTGTTTCATTTGGTTTAATAATGTGGCATAATCCTTCCCCTGACTGTTGTCTCCACCACGATGATAGTTGATTGCCGATGATGGCAAGGACATGTTTCTATCATCTTGATTGTTTTTATACTCTTGAAATTGCCGATGCATCGGCGGCTGAGTTTGCAAGGCAGCATTATGTCCCTGAGGTACCATCATATCCTTATCATTAGCAGCCTTGGTATGCTCATTGGTGGTCATTAAAGAAGCAAGCAAGGCTTGGTTATCACGAGACTTCAACGCATTCATGGCATGTGCAATCACTTCGGGATGATGACGTGATGATGAGTTGGCAGCACTCAAGTTCAAAAGCTTGGCTGACATGGACTCATTATTTGATCGACCTTGATTTGCCTGACGTAGTTGATGCTGCATCATTTCAAGCTCTCTCAATCGATTTTGCATAGAAGAAGAAGATGATTGAGACATACCGGTCGACTGCTGCATCATCGGTGGTGATCGTCGATTATGAAGATTGGATACAGAAAATTGTGGATTGGTGGATTGATGCTGATGATTCATGGCAGCTTGATGCCGGCTGAAGGCACGATCAAATCCAGAAGAGGAAGTACTTCTTTGATTCATATACCTTTGAAGCCTGTCAAGCTCTTGTTGACGAGTAATAAAATCATTTCTTGAGGCAGTAGACAAATCACCACCACGACCGTTCATACTCTGATGATGACTACCAGCAAATGGAAGTGATGAGGTCATACGATGAGATGACATGTGTGAATCATCAGATTCAACTCCTGATGATCTTTGTCCATTCCTATTCATATCTTCATCATCTAACAATTCAATCATTGGCGGTGGCGCTTTGGGTGGTGGTTGTGACATTGGAGCATAAACCCTAGATTGAGCTGTTGGGCCAGACTTCTTCTTCTTGGCAGTAGTACCATCAGCAGCCTCCTCCCCTTCCTTCTTGGCGGCAGCGGATTTGTTGGACGAGTTACAAGTCATTTGTGTACACATGTAGTAGTTACCACGTTGGAAGAGCTAGTTATAGCGTTAAGGAATTGGGAAAAGACGGTGATGAGAAGAGATTAGCGGATATACTCGGACATATCATCACAGACAAATCAAATCAACAACCACTTCCCCACCATCAAAATCAAATAAATACTCACCTTATGATAATAAGCACCCATCTCAGGACCTCTACTAACCCTCGTAAATCCCCATCGATTTAACTTCCGTGTAAAGCTCGTAAACTTACTATGTTTGAAGTAATTTGGCATTACCTCTAATGAAAATTTACGTTTTTGTAATATAATAAATCCCCGTCCGTGTGGTAACCATGCTATCGTGTCGTTCACTTGTGGATGGGATAATACCTCCATTAGCTGTATAGGATGAGTTAGATGGTGGTGAGATGGATTAGTTAATTGAATTTAATCCCCTCTCCTCAACAAATCATACCCTCTCAACTCTCATATAAAAAAACACACTTACCTTCTGTGGAAAAGTTAACGGCACATCATTCCCCGGTGGTGCATTAATAATATTACCCTCATCATCCATTACCTCCTCTTCGTTCTTATTATCATCCCTTTCCACATATCCCATTCCACCTCCACCCCGTGCGGCACCAACTAAAGATGGATGCTGACCCTGCTGATTACCATTCAAACTAGGCGGGGGACGTATCCCCGTTAATACATCCCTTCCACCCCGTACCCTTGCCATCCCTTCCAACCCCAATAAACTATTCTCACTCATTAACAATAAATTATTACTACTCCCAACCTGATGACGAGTAGGAGGACTTCCACTTCCACCATAATTATTCATCAATTCACCACGATGATTATAATTATTGGCATATTCACCTAATTGTTTATTTAAATTTCCTAAATGTTTATTCAATTCTTCATAACTACCACCTCTTGCTGCAGCACCACCCCTACTTGCTACTAAATTATTGAGTAATGAATTACGATTACCATAAACTCCCGTAACTGTGTGGGGAGCGTCTAATACCCTAATTTTTGTATTACCAATTTGTTCATAGTCTTCACTACCCCACCCTCTTTCTTCTACTACTCTACCCTGTTGTTGTTGAGCACCAAGGAGGGAGTTATTATTATTGGTATAATTGTGTGTTAAAGTTGGTGCTGCTAGAGCTGATGGACGGTAAGTTGGTATTGCTGAGCTTGGTGCCTTTAGGTTTACCTTGTCAATTGATTTGTTAGTTTGCTCATTATTATTAAATGAGGCTGAAGGAGGACGGGAGGATGGCAACGCGCCGGTAGTTGAAAATAGACTAGCTAATGTTGATGCAGCCTCTAATACCGAAGTTCTACGGCGAACTGTATTTGTTGGATTTGATACCCTGTTCTTATTATTACCACCCTCATCCATTTTATTATTGCTGCCACCCTCACGTTGCAAACTTACGGGATTGTTATTGTCGGTGGTATTATTATTGTTAGAGGTGTTAAAAGTGGGTGCATTATCATTACCTTCACGTTTGGATTGTATTACATGATCTTTTAAGGTCGGTTGTTGCTGTGTTGAAGATGGTGGCGGCGGTGTGCTATTGTTGCTTGATGATAACATGGCAGTAGGTTGTTGTTGTGGTGTAGGGCTGGATGATTTATTGATATTGTTGTTCATACTGTTCGGTTGATGGTTTTTATTGCAATTAACTGTCGTATGTACTCAGAAAGTATATAAATTGTTGGATGTAGGTGATTATACTCTCTGTTTGCAACTGGATGCTACTCTTCTTTATTGTAAGCAGCAATCGTGCAGTCGTCTTGGTGTTGTCAGTTGAGCTTCACGTTCTGTTATATTGCATGCGTTGTTGTCTCTTGTTGTCTTGTACCGAAAAGCTAAAAACGATTGTGGGTCACGGTCGGATAAAAATTGATGCGAACCGGAAATAAATGAAAACTGCATGAAGGATACCGAGAAAGTACATGTCCGTCTACCATCTCACTTTTTTATGGAATAAACCATCTGCTTTTATCTCTGCT
>Ga0214478_100358_pt1 | contig 26892 bp, 18 predicted proteins | sample M1_20Mar14CPVII9_2_FD_178001 | JGI IMG/M metagenome (GOLD analysis project Ga0214478, IMG submission 178001) | Marine eukaryotic communities from Monterey Bay, California, United States - M1_20Mar14CPVII9sort6BwellD7 | ecosystem: Environmental > Aquatic > Marine > Unclassified | place: USA...
ACATCGGATACGAATGGCAGCCCGGATAATGAAATCTGGTAGAAAGATTGATGTGATTGGTGAATACAATAATGGTAATCCAAAGTCTGATAATTTAGATAACACTCGTGCTGCCAACTCCAGACCTTGCCAAGTATACTTTTGAGCAAAATAATAGCTTATTTCGTAGGTTGAAACGTCTACTGACATATCGTATCCCAGTGGCTGTGTGCAAAGCATTTGTTACAAAGTTTCTCAATAGTGCCATTGTTAAAGGAAATCTGGTATTAAAGTTGAATGATGGAAGTCAGCTCTCGTTTGGAAATGGTCAAGAGTGTTTGGGTGACTCTCGACCTGTCACTGCTCGAGTATATGATGATTGGTTCTTTGTCAAGGTTGCCACTGAGTTTGATTTGGGATTAGCAAGATCATACATGGCTGGCCAATTTCTAGTCATGGGCTTGAATAGCGAAGAAGAGTACCCCTGGACACTTCGTTCACCTGCAAAGGATGGCAAAGACAACTCAAAGGAAGAAACAAATGGTATTATCGGCGATCCCATCGGCTTGACTCGTCTCTTCCTCTTGTTTGTGGGCAATCGTGATACAGGAGCGATTGGTCTTCGTTCTTCCAAGCAGCACACCTATGCCAATGCTCTGGCAAATGCTTCAGGCCTTGCTTTATCAAAGATTGGTTCGTTTGTCAACTATCTTCGATTCAAGATCTTTATGGACAACTCCGAGAGAGGAGGATCACTCAAGAACATTCATGCACATTATGATTTGAGTAATGATCTGTTCCGTACCTTCCTCGACAAGGAGACGTTGATGTACTCGTCAGCTATCTATGATACAGTGGCAGCTCCTCCAGCAATCATGGGCCAACCATCTGAGGGTCTCAAGTTTAAAGGTAGCTTAGAAGAAGCACAGTGGCGTAAGCTCGATACATTGTGTGATCGTGCTCAGATCCAACCTGGTCAAACTTTGTTGGATATTGGCTTTGGATGGGGAGGGTTGTCGCTTCATGCTGCCAAGAAGTATGGTTGTCGAGTTACAGGGATCACTCTCAGCGTTGAACAAAAGGCTTTGGCCGAGGAGCGTGTCGAAAAGGAAGGACTGGGTCATCTCATCAACTTTGAAGTGATCGACTACCGTACTTTTGCTCGTAGGAAGGACAATCGAGGAAAGTTTGATCGTGTCATTAGTTGTGAAATGATTGAGGCCGTAGGTCATGAACATCTTGGTGAATTTTTCTGGGCTGTAGAACAAGTGTTGGCATATGATGGTGTACTCGTGATGGAGGCAATTACAACTCCCGAGGCTCGATATGAGACCTACCTCCGTTCTACCGACTTTATCAATACTATCATCTTCCCTGGCGGTATTGCCCCTTCACTCCATGCTCTTGTGGATGCATCCTACAAGTGGTCAACATTGACACTGGATCATATTGATAACATTGGTCTTCACTATGCCGAGACGTTGGCCGAGTGGCGTAGAAGGTTTAATGCCAAGGAATCAGTAGTAAGGAAAATGGGCTTTGATGATGTATTTATGCGAGTCTGGAATTACTACATGACATATTGTGAGGCAGGATTCAGGTCACAAACTGAGCATTGTCTCATTTTAGTCTTTTCTCGACCGGGCAATAGAGCTTTGATACCATTAAGTGAAAGCAGATCAGTGACACAAATGAAGAGTTTGAGTAAAGAAGAAGTAGATGCATGGTTGGAGTAAGATATGTTTGTCAAAATGAGATAGATGGAAGGATGTGCAAAATGAACATATCATATGCACAAATTATGTACACAAGGATGTGCAAAATGAACATATCATATGCACAAATTATGTACACCGGTGTATCTTTGAGAAGTAAGTTAAGATAGACAGATATTTATCCAGCTATTCATGCATCATCATAATATAGAATGTTGTGCTGCCTTCAGCCGCCTTCACTAATGTAAGTTCCAAACTACTGGATACCGATGTACTCATAGCCTTTTGGATCTTTTGTCATTGTCATTTTTTTGCATCGTCATCTTGCTTACTCACCTCAATCATAGGCGGCACTACTCATCTCCTCCAGATTGTAAGCACACTACTATTGGAAGTAAACACTGTAATATTTCACGGCGTCATCGGCAGTCGGTCTCTCCTCCACACAACTAAGTAATATTAATAACACTTTAGTTTTCTCATCCCCGACAATAATATGATCTTCTCAAAGCCTACAAAATATGACGATATCCGTCCACACCACTTAATTGTACTATATTCATCCTACCAAGTACTGTCATCAATCCTGACTTCATCCCGATTTGTATCCAAACTGCAAACACATCTATCTAATGCAGCAACAACAGTGTTATCTAAATTATCAGACTTTGGATTACCATTATTGTATTCACCAATCACATCAATCTTTCTACCAGATTTCATTATCCGGGCTGCCATTCGTATCCGATGTAATCATACATTGGTTGAATTGGGACAGCGAGGTGCCGAGAAGGATCAACAACGCAAAATGTCAATTGTTAATGAATTGAAGACCATGCCTATTGCAATAGATACTGATTTGGCCAATGATCAACACTATGAAGTGCCAGCAAGGTTTTATGACTTATGTTTAGGACCAAACAAGAAGTATAGTAGTGGATTATGGCCATTTAAGGCATCCAAATTTGGATTTGGTAAGGGCATGACATTGGAAGAGAGTTTAGATAAGTCTGAAGTTGCAATGTTGGATTTATATATTGAACGAGCCGGGATTAAAGATGGTATGTCCATTGTGGATTTAGGTTGTGGTTGGGGCAGTATGACACTGCACATTGCCTCCAAGTTTTCTAACTGTAAGATTACATCAATTAGTAATAGCAATTCTCAACGAGAGTACATTATGAAAACTGCAGAAGAAAGAGGATACAATGTTGATAATATTCGTGTTATTACATGTGACGTTTCACGTTGGGAAGAAGAGGAGTATTGTTCAAAGATGTTAAAAGGCGTTGAGAATAATGACCTCGTCTTCTCATGTGAAATGTTTGAGCATATGAAGAATTATAATGTCTTACTTTCTAAGATACACACCTTCCTCAAGCCGACTGGTAAACTGTTTGTGCATATCTTTACAAATATCAATTATGCATATCACTTTGAAAAGGGATGGATGGCGGACACGTTCTTTACTGGGGGCACCATGCCGTCGGATGATTTACTACTCTACTTTGGCGAACACTTCTCAGTTGCAAATCACTGGCGAGTCAATGGCAGTAATTATGAGAAGACAAGCAATGCCTGGTTAGCCTTGATGGATAAACACTGGAAGACTGGAGAGTTGGAACCAGTATTGGAAGAGGCGTATGGTAAAGGCAAGGGTAGAGAATGGTACGTCAATTGGAGGTTATTCTATCTCGCATGCGCTGAATTGTTTGGTATGAATGCCGGAGAAGAGTGGATGGTATCACACTATTTGTTTGAGAGAAGAGGATAAGCAATACATGTACACAGAGAGAGGTAGATATGATGATGTGATATGTATAAATACAAAAGGTTTAATCACACACTTGTCTAGATGTTCATTTGATACCTCACATACATTGATAAGCCACAAAATGTGCACACTCGTGTTTGTGAACATGATCGCAACGTATCTTCTCATGCTTCTGACTCCACTCGATCCATTCTATCCACGTTCTTATAGGTTTTGAGAGACTCCTTTCTACTTTCTTTGCTTTCCTTTCCTTACCCTTGCTCCTTTTCCGAGAGTGTTCAATTATCAACAACTGCCGCGACTACAATACACAAACTCGAAAGCTGCGCGACTCAGTTTTCAGAAGTCAGACAATCTTTGCTACTATGAGCTTATTTTGCCTGCCGCAAGTCAATATATACGACGTGTCATAAGTTCATTTTACTATATCCAATGTGATGTTGATCTCTATTGTTATGTTGTATGATAATAAAGAATGAAAGTGCGGCGACCTACGTACACTAAATTTTTTTATTCCAAGGCTTTCATTTTGTTGGTCAATGCACCTTTCAATAACTGAATAGACAGCCATAAAGGATGGTTACAATTGCATTAATTTGGGATGCTTATGCTCATTACAGATTCTCTACAGCAATCGTCCTCGCCGTGTGGCTGTTCACGAACTACAAAAGAGTGGTAGCATTGGTTTCTTCTTTTGACAAGAAGACGAGCTCAAAGACCAGGAAGAACGATCAATTACTTACTCGTATACACAACAAATGGTTCGACTTGTCGTCATTCAATCATCCCGGCGGACCTGTAGCACTCAGCTTAGCCAGAGGTAGAGACTCGACGGCATTGTTCGAGTCTCATCATCCCTTTATTTCACGTAAAAAGCTATTGCAAATCCTAGCCAAGTACGAAGTTGTATCGAAAGAAGTAGAATTACAATGCACACTAATGGATCCAAGAGATGACGGTTCTCCATATGATTGGAAGGACATTGATAAGGATGGCGTTGCATCCGAGCTACGACTGCTCGTTCACGACTACTTTTCTAATATTGCCAAGAAGAATGGCGTATCAATAAATCAAGCATCCAAAGCTACACCTGCAAGATGGTTCATAGTGTGGTCATTTCTTGGCCTATTCTTTGCAAGTCTACCATCATTTGTACAAGGAAGTTGGGTCTTCCTCGTTGTTACTCCCATCCTAGCTTGGCTAGCTGTTGTCAATTACTGGCACGACAGTCTGCACTTTGCCTTGAGTAGTAATTGGCGTATCAACGCTTGGTTGCCATACCTTCTTCCTCTTTTGTCAAGTCCTTGGATGTGGTATCATCATCACGTCATTGGTCATCATGCCTACACAAACATTGGACATAAAGATCCAGACTTGGCACACGCTCCACAGCTAATGAGAGAGCATGAAAGTATCAAATGGAAGCCTCATCATTTGAACCAAGCTAGTTTCTCGAACATCTTCTTCATTTGGTCAATTGCTGCTGGACTTGGATTGAACCTACTCAATGATATTAGAGCTACACTCAAGTTGACATACAACAATGTAGTCCCATACGAGAAAGCTTCATCATTAGGCACAGCTGCACATGTCTTGGGTCGTCTCATCTACATCTACGCCACATTGGTTTGGCCCTTCTTTACATTTCCATTATTGAAAGCATTCATTTGGGCCACGGTTCCAAATGCTATATTCAGTATTTGTTTCATGATTAATACACAAATCAATCATCTCTGTGATCCGTGTGCACATGCATCGAGTACCAACTTTTACAAACATCAGGTTGTTACCGCACAAAACTTTGGTAATGGCAGTCTATTCTGTTACTACTTCTCGGGTGGACTCAACTATCAAATTGAGCACCATCTCTTCCCCACTATTAATCACTGTCATTTACCAGCATTGTCAGAGGATGTAAAGAGGATATGTAAGAAGCATGATGTACCATACAATCACGTGTCAGGATACAAGGAGGCATTGGCTGAACATTATTCTCATACTATCAAAATGGCTACCAAGCCTCAGACATGAGTTGTGTGCGTTGTGTTTGAACATTATGAGATATATGTATGCTGAGAAGAGAGGAGTTCGTACTTCTTTGCGGTGTCTACAGCTCTTAGGAGTATCCTGTGTCTAGTATTTGATAAATGGCATTCATAAACAAAGTCTTAGGTTAGCAAATACAGATCAGTGTACACCAAAATTGTAGCATAGATGTCATACTCTTTGTATATACCGTCTAGCTGTAGAAATATTGTTATGCAGCTCTAGCTCTCCCTCCTTCTGTCAATATCAGATCTCTTCTTATGAGAGGGCCAGGACAAGATACTCTTCGAGTACGCTTTTTAATCTGGAATTGAGATTCTATCAAATCCTTATTCTCTGTATTGTCATGCTTGTTCTTTGGAACATTTCTATCCTCTTCTATCTTGCTTTTATGTTGTGTTGCTTTTTCTTCAACATCATCTGATATAGTAATCTCATTATTGCATGAGTTCTCCTCATCATCCTTTTCCTTTCTATTGCACATTCTAACAGTTCTATCTGAATATATAGACAATGTATCTAAGTCTGTACAGCTAGAGAACATGGATGCTGCAAACATATGTCGGAAGTCATTCATTTTCTCCTCTTCTAATATGGCAGAGAGATTCCTCACTCTAACTAATGGTAATTGCAATTCCGACTCATCGTGTATTTCTTCTGCTGTATGTGATGCTATTGTATCGTCATGTGTCTCCCAAGATGATGAATCACAATCCCATCGCTCCCATTGTTCTTCTGCCATATTGTTTGTTTGTTTGTATCGTCGTAAATATCTTTTTACTACTTCTATTTTGGTATCTTCTATTATATAATCTTTCACTTATGCTCCGACTCACTACCACCTCTCTTCTATATTGAATCAGCCATACTATGTTACCACATCGTACCTTTATTGTGTGGCCGTTAGTTATATAGATAGTGGTAGGTATGTCAAGATGATGTGTCAAAAGTCAAAAATGCAACCACGTCGATTTTGTCCAACGAGAAATTGTACCATAACTAGTGCGGACAGAATGTCAAATAGGTTCATTTTATTGATCTCAGGTAGTATTATCGCAACACTAAGTACATATTTAGTAGTATAGTGATATGAAACACTGATGGATGACAGTGCCAATTGTTTAGTTTTTATGTTTGTAAGCCATACTATTTACATTCAACTCATTCCTTCATCTATCCATATGGCTCTATCCCTCAGCTGCCAATTATTTCTTTCAAGCAAGCAGTCCCTTCTCCTTCAACTTTGCAAGTAACTCTTCCACGCTTTCAACCATTTCTCCCTCCTTTCGAGGAGGAGGTTCATATACTTCAACAACCTCATTCTTTGGTTTCAACACATCATCCAAATCTAATCCTAATTCCTTTACCATATCTTCCAGTGAAATAGTTTGCACAGGCTTCTTCTTAGCCTTCATAATGTTTGGCATTGTTGGATACCGAGGAGTGTTGAGACGAAGGTCACAAGTGATAATTGATGGTTTATTATCCGCATTGAGCTTTATTGTTTCAGTTCCTTTAAATAATATGAAAAGTTAGTGAGTATGTTTACATCAATTGAAAGATGTGTATAGAGAACTAATGACTCTTACCTGTATCAGTCTCACGCTCAACTGTGATTGAACCGTCGTCTCCTCTTTCTACATTTGCAGCAAATGTTGCCTGTGGAGCATTCAGAAGACCAGCAAGCATCGGGCCAGTTTGACCACAATCCTGATGTTGAAAAGATATGATATTAGAAGTGTGAGTAACATGACAATAAAAGGATGTATTATCCTTCAAATGACCAATTCTTATTCCACAACAACATATATGCCAACAGTATAAGAACTCAAACTTACTGAATCAATACTTTGTTTACCCAATAATACCAAATCAACATTCTCTTCCTTATCAACTACACCTTTTAACAAACTTGCAATACCCCATGGCTGCATATCAATATAATCACCTCGTACATCAGCCTTTGTTTCAATATGTATGCCTCTATCTGCCCCCATTGCCAATGCAGTACGGATAGTTTCAGAACATTGTTTTGGGCCGATTGACACTGCAATTACCTCAGCAGTTGATTCCTTCTTCTTGGCTTTGACATCAGCCTCTTTTAATTGAATTGCTTCCTCTACTGCTATTTCACAGAATGGATTCATACTCATTTTGACATTTTTGAGTTCTATAATATGTTGATATACCGTTTAATGAATAAGAGAGATGAGATATGAACATGAACTAAATGGCAAAAAGATATTATGTATGACATATAATATATCTTTGTATTGCAACTCAACTTACCAACACCTTGTGGACCCTTGCTAGGATCGACTCGTATTTTGATAGCATAATCAATAACACGCTTAATTGGTACTATTATTTTCATTGTTGCAATATATTGATGGCGGGTAGTAAAGTTGTATCTTTTTCAGTGTAATATCTTACGAAATCGTATCTTTGATGTTTGTGAGGACTTCTGTTTAGTAGATGTTTTCAAGATCACCCATGCGAATCACAACGTGACAAGACAATAAAATAATACTATACACTACTACTTGAATAGATATTGAGGTCAATAGATTGAGGGGCCTTACTCCATCCATCCAATGAAGTTGTCACTGTGATCGCTATCGACGCTTTGATTTTCAATGCGTACGTGAATAGATTTCGTTGCATCGCCACATCGCCTTAGTGATTTAGTATCAAAGTAGCATGCAGCTTTTTATTGAGTTCGATACAAGCAGTATACGATGATGTTTCGATATACTATTAGTAGAGGTGGCGCTGAAGCTTTAACGATTGGTGGTGGTAAGTCGTTAGTGTTAGTGAAATCGATGCATAACACAGTAATACACCACACTTTACTCACTCTCTTTTTATCATTTATTCTGACATCCTCTGCAATAAAATATAGGAAAAAAATGGATGCCTAGATTGCAATCCATCAGTATAGCTAACAAACAAACAATACGATGTACATCATCAGATATCAATAGTGGATTTGGTATGGGAATTGGGAATGTCAACCACCAACACATACCGTAGGACGATGATATGTTTAAACATGTAGTATCTCCTAAAACTGTTAGTGTGATTGGTGCTCCGATGACATATGGTCAGCCTTTTGTTGGTACAGATTCTGGACCAACATTACTCAGAGAGAATGGACTACTCAAAGATTTAAGTGCCCTGGGTTGGAGAGTTGAGGATATACCAGATTTAGATTTCTCATCAATCTGTGCTGAAGCTATAAAAGAAAACACATCATCACACAATACAAATGCTAGAAACAGTCTTCAAGTAGGAGCAGGAACAAAAGTACTTGCTGATTTGGTAGAAGCTAAACTCAAAGTGGGTACATTTCCTTTAATACTCGGCGGTGATCATTCAATAGGAATTGGAAGTTTAGCTGGGATATTGCGTGCCAAACCGAATACTGGTGTGATATGGGTAGATGCACATGCCGATTTGAATATACCCAGAGTATCAGAAAGTGGTAACATGCACGGCATGCCATTAGGATTAATGATGAAAGAGTTGATACCTGATAGAAGTATCATCCCAGGACTTGAGTGGTTAGAAGAAGAAGGAGCAAATCAACCGTTTCTTTCACCAGATGCACTTGTATATGTAGGATTGAGAGATATCGATAAAGCAGAGCGACAATTCATCCGACAACTGGGTATCAAGTGCTTTACAATGTATGATATTGATCACCTCGGAATTGGGCGAGTGATGGACTTGGCATTAGACCATCTACAAGGTAGACCTCTTCATTTATCATACGATATTGATGCAGTAGACCCATTGCTTGCCCCGGCTACCGGAACAGCTGTCAGAGGTGGTTTGACTTGGAGAGAAGCTCACTTTGTTGCCGAGTCTGTGGTCAAGAGTGGAGCGTTATCATCCGCAGAGATTGTCGAGGTCAATGCGACTCTTTCCAATGATGATGGGGCTAGGTCGACCGTAGAACTAGGACATCAACTCATCACCGCTATGCTAGGAGAGGTTATATTGTAGAGCTAGACCTTCAATATACTAGGGGAAGCTAGTTATATCAACTTACTAGACATTATCATAAAAGTGATACTTGTTGACACCGTTGTTAAATTTAAATAAAATTTAACAACGGTCGTTGGTGGTGGAACTCAATTCATTCGGATGGATGGCATGAACATATCAAAAGCTCGGAAGAACAATTGGAGCGACTTCAATGGATCAATGGATACAGCTATCAGTCGAACAGCCTTGAAAGCGGATAATTTATTATCAAGAACAAGCATAAGAAGAAACAGTTATCTACTCGACCACCAAAGAAACAAGCCTCGCAAACGAGGAAGTCCAAGCCATAAATGAATGATGAGGAAATGGATGGTGACATGTCATGGATAAGGTCTCGGCCATCCTTTAGGGAGGCTTGTTCTAGGGGTAGTCAAACAACTACCGCCGACCCAGATGAAATCGACTTGCTAGAGAAAGAGGAAGCGAGACCCCGATCATCTGCAAACAATGTTCGCAGAGCTAGCCTTCTATTGGGTGGTCTAAATGCCTTATACAACTCTCCATGTGCCGAGGTTGCTGACCCGGAAAGAAGTATAAAGTTTGAGATTAGGAGCACCCCTTCACACACCTGCCCCTATAACATATATTACCATAATCAGGTTATACCGGAGCTAGACCGAGTTCTTCAGTGTAGAAGAGATTGGGAAGATAAATGCCAGTCTTTTCAAAATGAGCTTGCAAGGAGAATACTACATGGCTGTTTCGTTGTGTGGAGAACGAGTAATCTCAAGTACATTCAAAAAGATTTGTTGGCATCTGTTGACGAGAACAGTAACAGCTTCTTTAGGCAAAGACGAACAAGTGTCGTGAAAGTGTGGAGTAGAATATCCATGGGGCTTAACGCTCAAAAGGAAGTATTTGAGAGGCGCGGCTGTACCGATTTGGCAGCAGAAGCTGTAGCACGGAGAGTATTGAGCAACAACGACGATGGTACATCCATTACAGGCTCTACACTCGATGAGGAAGCCGACTCATTAATCTCTTCTAGGTTTGGACTTGATATATGGCTAAGTGGATATTACAAGATCACTTACTTTCGTATGTGGAGAGATAGTATTCGTCTTCCGGTTATGTATTACAACAAGAAGTTATGCAGAGGAATACTGGTATGCTGGAGAGATGTTACAAAAGTTTCAAGCTCATTGAAACTAGATTATACTCGTTACATTGAGGCTAAAGCTTTTAGTAGGCGGAAGATGATCAGAGCAGTCTTAAGACGATGGAAGCGTAGACTGCAAGTGCAACATGATTTTGCTAGATTATGTGCAAGATTATACCAGTACAGTATTGAAAGGAAGAGAGAAGTACTACACCATTGGAAGATATATATGCTGACAAATCAAGTGTATTGCAGATTACCTTTCCAACAGTGGAGAGAGCATACATTTATTGAGAAGCATCGATCAAGGATTTATGATCGACTTCTATTAGTGTATTTACGATCCAAGGCGCGTCAAAAGCTTCGTAATAGCTTTCGTCTATGGAGACAAGATGTGCAATGTAAAGAAGTGACCTCTCTCTACACTAGAAATGAATTAGCATCAGGATTGCTCGACCAGAAACAGAAGTGTACAAAGCTAACTCATGAAAATGATGATATGGCCAAGAAGATTGATTGTCTTACACAACACGAAAAGAAATTAGAGGCACAAGTGTCAAGACTTGAAATTCAATTGAAGAAGTCCGAACAGGCTAGAAAAATCGCGGAACAAAAGCTGTCTACTCTCAAGGCAGCAGATAAGATCTTCTCTGGTAGTGGCATATCATACACTGGTAGCTCTAGCATACAGAAACTCTGCCCAGTCCTAATACATAGTAGAAATATGATATAAAACAACACGTCTTACACAAGCACATCCATTTATATTATTTCTCATTTGTTCACCTATTCTACTTCACTTAGCACCGGAACGTCGACCTTCTTAGCTAATCGCAAACATGTTCCGCTAATGTGATGAGCATTCAAGCCTGCCATCTCATACTGTTCATATTGTGTAGCTGCTTCAAAGTATGTATCTGGCAATACCATTGGTCGGAATTTCAAGTCACCATCATCAAGTGCTCCATCCAAGGATAGGAAGTGCAACACATGATCACCGAATCCACCAATACTTCCTTCCTCAACAGTTATGATGATACCATTCTCCTTCACCAAATCCCTAATCATATCAACATCCAATGGCTTCATAAATCTAGCATCGGCAACAGTTACGGCAAGATCAGGATCCTTCTCCTCCACTTCATCCGCGGCAATTAGTGCCTCAGAAAGACGTGTGCCGAATGATAGAATGGCAACACGATCTTCTCTCTTTTGTCCACGAGATCCAGCACCTAGTGTTGAATCGGTACTGCCATTAGCTGTGATAACTTCTTGCATAGCACGAACTCCTCCTGGTTTACGGATAATACGTCCCTTTCCTATTTCAACAGCAGCGCCTAAAAAATAAATGAAAGATACCGCTGTGAGCATTTGCACAACACAACTATTCTAGAATAAATAACAAAAAACATGACACATAAACTACTCACCCTTGGTGGGGATTTCTCCATCTTCCAATTCATAACCGAATAAATTCTGTAATTTATCAGCACCATATCCTACACCACGAGGATACCTCAATACAGTTGGTCCGTCATCAAATTCTGCACATGTCTGAACCATATTCCTTAACTCAATTTCGTCACTAGGACTCATAATCGTCAAATTGGGAATACATCCCATGTACGCCAAATCATAGCATCCATGATGAGTGGGTCCATCATTACCAACAACACCCGCACGGTCCAATATCATACGAACGGGTAAATTCTGAATGGCCACATCATGTACAACCTGATCATAACCACGTTGCATGAATGTTGAATAGATACAGCAGAATGGCTTAAGACCCTCACATGCCATACCCGCCGCAAATGTCACGGCATGCTGCTCGGCAATACCTACATCAAATGTCCGCTTGGGGAAACGCCTTCCGAATATATCCATACCGGTTCCTCCAGGCATGGCGGCGGTAATACCCACAATAGCCCGATCTTCGGTGGCCGCATCAATCATAGAATTGGCCATGATCGATGTAAAGGAAGGAGCAGCAGCCTTACCCTTGACTTGTACACCAGTACCAATATTAAACTTTGCAACACCATGCATACGATCACTGGCCTCTAAAGCGGGTGGGTATCCATATCCCTTCTCAGTCTTGATATGTAACAACACCGGCTTGTTGGAATCAGAATCACGTAACTTTTCAAGAATTGGGACCATATTTTCTAAATCATGTCCATCAATCGGACCTACGTAGAAGAAACCCAATTCCTCAAAGATGGTACCACCGGTAACAATACCACGTGCATATTCATCAATACGTTTATTCACATCTTGTACATTCTCGGGGAATAGACGATTTAATCCCTTGGCAAAATCACGAAAGTCTTGAAAGGGTTTCGATACGAGTAAGTTACTGGTATAGGCACTTAATTGCGATGCGGGGATTGTACCACCCGCCGATTGTGTTCCGGTTGGTAATGAAACTTGTCCATTATCATTCAAAACAACAATCATACGTGAACTTAAATATCCAGCATTATTCATTGCCTCATATGCCATCCCTCCCGTAATGGCACCGTCACCAATAACCGCAATACAATTATTCTTACGTTTCTTTAATATACTCTTGGCAACACTCATACCCTGTGCGGCACTAATACTTGTGGAGGAATGTCCAGCACCAAATGAATCATACTCAGATTCCTTACGTTTACAGAAACCTGACATACCATTAAGTTGACGTAAGGTTGGGAAACGGTCTCGTCGTCCCGTTAACATTTTATGTCCATAACATTGATGTGCAACATCCCAAATAATATCATCCTCGGGCATATCAAATACATAATGTAATGCCACTGTTAATTCAGTAACACCTAACGAACTACTAAAATGTCCACCAGTCTTTGAAACTGCCTCGATAATTTCCCATCGTAATTCATGTGCTAATTGTTCTAATTGTTTTATATCTAATCGATTCATATCATGTGGAAATTTAACTGAATCGAGTATTGGTTTCGACGATGGTCCGGCATAGGGTGGTCCATCGGGTGTTATGCGATTTACTGCTTCATTAAGTTGTGTATTCTTTTTATGTAGACTGGCGGTAGCTTGTCTATTATTTATTGGTGTTGTGAAAGCTGTTATTGTTGAGGAGGAAGATAATGCAACTGCTGATAGGAATGCAGCAGATATAAACTTCATCTTGCTATTATTATTTCTGTATTATTACTACTATGCTTTGCAATAATTTTGCAATGTTCTTTGTGCACAACTTATGATATAATGAGTAGGTTTTTATTGCAATTCGTTTCCTATGCTACCTGCCACTCCTGACTAAAGATCTATTGGTTGTGTGGTGTAGCTACAGATATATAGTGTAGCGTTGTAGTAAGGTATTGAAGAGGTGTTCAATTTAGTAGGTGCGTGTAGTAGGGCAACTTAGTGCGTCTTTATTTGCCTCCACGTTTTTTGGCGATAACCGTTCTTTTAGTCAATGTTGAAGTTGAGAGGAGAATCCTTTCTTCCATCTTTTAACGACGGCAAGACGATGTTCCTTCGCCATATTTATTCCCTGTGTATACTACAATCAAGTACTGATAGAACTGTCAACCTGGTGATTGGTGGCGATTCCCTACTTGGAGCGGCGGCAATAGAGTAAAGTTGTTGCAAAGAGCAGAGTAGAAGAAATATATTGTTAATGTGTCCTTCTTCAACGGTGCCAGCGTCAGAACATAGCAGTCTACTTGGATATTCAATTAGTAATGACATTGATAAGTCGCACAACTTTTCATGTGATGGGTCAAGAGACGATGATAGTTCTTTTAAAACAAAACAACAGGATCAGAAAAGCAAATGGTATATCATTCTATTAGGTCAATCGATAGCGCTATCACTATCTTGTGCTAATGCTGCATCGTCAAGACTAGAAAACAAGTATCAGATCCGTATACCTACATTTCAAACAGGTATTGTATACATTATATTATCATTTCATTTGATACCTCTCTTTTGGAAAGAGAGGACGAAGAAGCAACATGATAATGATAATGATACTGATGTTAGCAAAGATATAGATATGACAAGCTATGGCACAAAACAATATTCGAATGATATTAAACAATCACAAGATATGCCACAGGAACTCGAATCAAAGCGGCAGTACTCACTTCCATTTACAAATCTATCACTACATACACCATATACAACTTACATCTTGCTATCCATACTTGATATTGAAGCAAATTATTTAGCAATGTTATCATTTCAACACACAAGTTTGAGTTCATCAATGTTGTTCACATCACTTTCAATACTTAGCACTGTCCTACTTCGTCAATTTATATTTAAGAGTGTAAGTTATGGTACCAAACGGCTGATCGGCGTAGTTCTATGTTTGATCGGTGGTTGCACATGGTTGTGGCATGAGTATTATACTGATACTTTCCAGCTTGACACATCGTTCGATGGAGATAGAGAAACAAATACTATAATTTACGGTGACCTATTGGCACTTGCGGCGGCGTTTCTCTATGGACTAAATGATGTCGCTGCCGAATATTTCGTCAAAGCAAATAATGACAGTGTAGAATATCTTGGAATACTTGGGTTCTTTGGCAGTATCTTTAGCTTCGGTATTCAAGTTCCCTTACTCGAGAGAGAGGAGGCTTGGAGACTGACGTCAAATGGAATTGGTAATCAAGAAGCATTTCTTTTCATATGCTTTGTCATCCTGCTTTCTTTCTTCTACATATCTGTAATGAAGTTTTTATCATTGTATGATGCAACAATATTGAATCTATCACTGCAAACATGCCCGCTGTGGGCCGTAGCTTTGACTAAGATACAGAATTCAATCGACAAAGGAATCGGTAATGAGTTGCTGAATATGCCACCCGTGACATTTTTCATATCGCTGGCAATGATAATGGTAGGTATGGTGTTGTATGAGAGCAACATAGTTGATGAAAGAAGCGACGTAGCAGTAGATGAAAAGAACACTGAAGTTATATAACTGATTCATATTCTAGAGCTTTTATATCTAGATATAGACAGTGCATATTATTAAGTTATTATATGCACAGTTGTGAAGTTTTTACACGATCCACAAAGCAATCCAATATACCTCCTGTCCCTCCAACAACCATACTACTTGAATCCGGATCAACAGACAAAGAATAGGTTGCAGGTGGCGTGCACCACGATCGACTCGATCTTTCCGCAGAGGTCGATTCCCAAAAGGAAACTCTTCCTTCGTTTCCCCCAGTTACAAAACTGTCCAGAGATTGATGAACCACTGTATTTATACTTTCTCGTGTAACACGTCCTGATGTAAATGTCCTGGTAGGTAAATGCCACAATGTCATAAAGCCAGAGCTATTTGGACCAGATCGACTAGAGTTGTTCTCCGATCCACCGCATAATGCTAACCAATTTCCATTTGTAGCCATGGATGATACCCAATTGTTGCTATTGGATGCATTGTTATTCCAATTTGTAGATGAAAACCCCCTATTACTTGAGGATGTTGTGTCGGTTGTGACCAACTGTTTGTTCTTAATCATTGCGGATTGTATATTTATCATCTCAATCAATTTTCTCTCCTTTCCATCCCAGAATCCTAACTTTCCATCCTCTCCACCAGTCATTACATATCGTGATCCCATACCATCACTCTCTGGAATTGTTTTAACAACATGCAAGTAGTCTGTATGACCTACACTTCCTCTTCCACCGCTTGCACCTCGAAATGTACCCAATAACTTTTCAGTTGCAATATCATATTGATAACAACCAAATACATCTCCTGCAGCTCCATATAGAATACCATTCGACTTGTCATAACTTATAGAGTTAATCTCAACACAGCTACCAAAAGTGGTAGATGTATGTGGATTAAATGTTGTGATCGGTGTGATATTGGAACTTGTGGATAATACTGGATCTTGACATTTAATTTTCTTTGGCTTTGGAATTGATAATTCATTTCCATCTATTGCTGCTGATATCGCTTCTTCAAACTGTGACCATTTGTACATTACTATTCCTACATCTCCGGATACCACCAAGTAATGTTCATTATTTGTTTCAATAAATTGCAAATCATATAATACATTGTTTGTTTTGCTGTTTGTATTATCTCTAGAATTAATTGGTACACTGTCCATGAAATTAGATTGAATATGTACGTGATATGAGATTTCATCAAGCAAATTGCACATAACATGTAAATTTTATGTTCATATTGATATTATATACAAAAAAAAAAAACATACCTAATAATTGGCTTCAATAGTCCCCTATCTGATGTAGAATGTTGATCCCAAATAACAATATCTCCATCAGATGTACATGCAACAACATATCTCTTATTATTATTACATACTGGGCTATAGGCCGATCCATATACTGTGCAACTTGATATTGATGGTGTGTTATTATTGGCATCACTTGCTTTGTTGTGATATTTTACATAATTGTTTTGACACTGGAAGAATTTCCGCTTTGCTTCATCTAAACCACGAGGCTGATTTTGTGTTGCAATAGACGTCATACTCATGTATGATATATTTTAGTGGCGTCGAGTATGGCCGACAATAATATAATCTCATTAAAATTATGAGAGTTGAAAATTATTATGAGAGTTGAATGATGAATGAAAGTCCTTAAGATAGCAGTAGCACTAGCAAGAGATGAGAAGCAGAGGAGCGAGTCTACCAAAGATGTAAACAATGCATATATCATACTAAGACAACAGATGAAGTAAGGTATGTGATTCTGATAGGGATTAGGGATTTATATTAGCATAATGCAACTATAGACGAATCAGTAGCCACAAGACATGTTCTCTTTCGAACATACGTTGATATTCTATTCGAACTATAATTAGCATGTGTAAAACTAATCCCTTGTTTGAGCAACATAATGCTTGTGATTATAAAGTAGAACAGTATGTCTATTACTTTCTTTCAACTTCACATTTAGCCTTCAAATTTAGCCATAATATAATCCTTCTTCCCCAGACATTATATTATTGCTTCCCTTCCATTTGATTCTTGTATGCAATGCCCTGCTGCCTAGCTTGAATTTCCATGATTTTACCCTGCATAGCCTGTTGTACTGCCTGAACATTCCTTGAGCTTGCCTCGGCAGTTGCCATGACATTGTCACTGTTAGCATCAACTACTTTGCATTTTCGTTCTAATACCTTGATTGCATCCTTGGCAGATTTTTCAACAAAGAACCCGGCACCTAATTCAACTAATACCTTGTTTGGATCGACGATCTTTCCTGGTGCATAGAGTGATTCAGTCAGTGGGATCATTATTTCTCTTCCATCACCCGATCCATTCAATTCTGATAGTGAGTTTTTAGCTGAGGTAAGACGTGCTGATACCGACCGTAGCTGTTGAAATTGTGCAGTAAGTTGTTCTAATCTACCTTCTTGTTGTTGTTTGATAGAATTTAATTGATCAAGGGACATTGTATCAATGTTAATACCTTGTTGCTGGTCATTGTTTGTCGAGGTCATTTTTTTAGAAGTGCTAGGTATATATTGTATATTATTTATATAAATCTGCGGCGTATAATAATACTATGGTGTAAAATATGATAGACGGGTGTATATCCAACTAATCAATGGAGTATAATAATGATCTATAGGGTGTGGTTGTACTATGAGACGATCGATAGGAAATATTATTTTGAGTTTTGTTTGAGTTTTTAGTGATATGCCACGTGTAAGTCAATAAGTTAATTTCCTCCGGCGGCCAACAATTAAAAGTTGATGGACGGCTCTTCTACGGTTTCAAATAGTAGTATTAAATCAGTGCTGAGATTTCAAGTATATGTGTAAGAGAAGAAGGGTTATAATTAGTAGATTTCATTTAATATACTTACAATATGCGGCGGCAGCGAAGAGAGATAAGAAAGTTGATGTCTGACGTCAATTCTCATGATATGACATCATCATCAGATAATTTGATGGGTGAGAGCTCAATACCAACAGAGCCTATCACAATTAGTACTACAGTGGAAAATAATAGTAATAGTATAGATATGATATCATCATCTGCCCAGCGTGATACTAATCGGAAGCGGCGCCCTAGAAGATACCACATGATGTGTATAACAATATATACCTTAGCCATCATCACTTTGAAATTTGCAAATGCCTTTAATAATATTGCAATGTTTAGTACACGACTAGGGCGAGGTAATTTGCAAAACAAACCATCTTCAAATAGACATAAATCATCAATATCAAATCAATTGCAAATGAACACAAAATTAGTACGAAGTCGTAACATTGCCTTCACATCACTTAAAATGTCAGATATGGATGTACAATCACAACAAACTGAACAATCAAATGTAGAAGATGAAGACGAATGGCGTACAGTTTTGGCCGCATTCCAAATGTACAAGGCTGCGTATGGTGATTTGAAGGTACCCAGTAGATTTATCGTCCCAGGGATGGCTCCTTGGCCTGGTAAGTTGCTTTGGTGTTATATATATGTGTGCATTACGAAGGAGCGTCAGAATCTAACATTCGCTTCTTATTCTTATGTACCATAATAATAATATTATAGAATCTGCATGGAAGATGAAGCTAGGTCAACGTGTAGCCGCTATTCGCTCCACGGGTAAATATGTTCAGAATAGTGAAACACGTCGTAAGATGTTAGATGATATGGGATTCCTATGGAGACTTCGATCACCCTCAACGGGGAAGAAACTGGATGGTATTGCCTTTGAACAGGTATATGATGCACTTAAAATGTACCGTGATCAAGTTCAGCCTGCTGGGACAAAGTTGGAAGTGCCTCCAAACTTTGTCGTGCCCGACTGTGAACCATGGCCAGATTCTACACGAGGCTTACCATTGGGTAAGATTATGCCCACGGTACGGTCAAAGGCATACCTTAAACAACATCCCGATGCCGAGGGTAAGTTATCTTCATTGGGTTACCATGCTGATGTTAAAACTGCCGCGAATGATTTACGTTATCAAAGAGTATATGATGCTCTTGTTAGGTATAAGGAGTTATATGGAGATTTACTCGTCCCTCAACCATTTACTATACCCGAGGATGGAGATGAATGGCCTAAGGAAGTTCAGGGGTTGCGTTTGGGTGCACGTGTAAATGCCATCCGAAGTCAGGGAACATTTGTCAAAACAAATCCTGCACGGAAGGAAGAATTAGATACGCTGGGCTTTATATGGGAACTACCCACAAATGCCGAGGGGAACCGACGCGGACGGAAGAGGAAGGATGATATGGACGGAGAAGGAGGTGAATCCGAAGAAGACGGGAGTCCATTGGGGTCGATGTTTGGCTCTGATTCAACATCTGCATTTGATACAACTCGTGATCCTTTCTTCACTGGTGATCAGAGTAGTCCACCCCAGTGGGCATTTGAAGGTGAGGACGACGAGGAAGCTTTGATGGAACAAGAGAAAGATGATAACAAGTATGCTGAACCAAAGAGTTTCAATGAAACACTTGATGAAATGGCAGATATGGCAATGTCAATAGGTATTATGGAGAGATGGACGTGAGTATTTTGTGTGTGTGTGTGTGTGTTGTTGAAATCTTAAACAATATTTTTGTCATCACCTCATCTCATCATAATACTACTATCTACACTTAGTCCAAACAAGCGTGTGGTCAAGGGAGCTAGAAATAAGTTCGTGCCTTGGCGTAATGATGATTTTGGTAGTGACTTTGTGTTTGAGGATGTAGTTGAGGCATTAGTACTTTATAAAGAGTTGTATGGAGATTTTGAAAGTATCGAAGAAGATGATTTCACGGTTCCTGCTCCAGTAGAGGAAAGTTTGAGATTGTCTCCTTTTGAGTTGGCCGCAATGAATGCCGATTCACCAGATGATTTGGAGGATATTGATGGTCCATGGAGCGAAGATGAGGATGATGAGAGTCTAGAAAGTAAATTTTCTGTTGTTGCTTCAAACGATTGGCCAGAACATCTTGCCAGTATGAGGTTAGGACAAATTGTTTCACGTATTCGTGAGGGAGGTCTTGAGGTGAAACATCTTCCCGAGAGGAAGGCAAGGCTTGATGAAATTGGTTTTGACTGGGGTGATCCGAAGCGGTTTGTTGATGTTCCTTTTGAGAAAGTGATGTGTGCATTGTATGCCTATTACATGATTAGAGGAGATACATTTGTCAGACCCACGTTTGTCATGCCTGATGAGCAACCATGGCCAACAATACTTGCTGGGTACGAGCTCGGTGCTGCCGTAACTCGGCTGAGAGAACTACAAAACTTTTTAGAAGCATATCATCCTGTGAAGATGAGCCTACTACGAATGGTTGATTTCTCGTTCTTCCCTGAACTGGCATTGCCTCTAGATCCAGATGCCAAAGAGATGAACATGGAGCATTTGTATGTAGAAACATTTGGTCATCCACTATATCACATCAGTACAGTTCCACTTGGACTTCCTGAGAAGATGTTAGCAGATGGCCCTGATGGTCCTCCTGAAAAGCTCAGCAGTTGGTATAATTACGAATATGTCAGAGAGTTCCATGAAAGACCAGGTACTCTCACAGACGTGGCAGATTGGATGCGAATGATAGGCTTTTATCAATTAGCCGAGGAGCATGAACAAAAGTATGGTCAAAGTCATTACCGACAATTATTCCTCCTGAAGGACAAACTTGACAACAAAGAGATAAGTCAAGAGATTTGGGATGAGGAGATTGATAGAATCAAAGATGAAGTGTTATCTGATTTCGAGGACTGGCAAGAGAAGGAGAACAATGGCCAAAGCAAGGGCATTACTGATGGAGAGTATGATTATTCAGTATCAGAGGAAGATTACTACTTTATGACTTTAGAAAGTGAACAGTCACAGATAGATCGGTCAATGATATCACAACCTCCTCCTCCTCAATTGATAAATGGGGCAAGTCTAGATGTTGTAGAAGAAGAAATAGAAGAGTTCTCACTGGATGGAGGCGATTGATCCTCGCCTGGTTGTATGTGTGCTAATGGAGAGCTAATTTGTTAGCTCTAGAAAGTAATGGGGTAAATAATAACAAAGTTGTTATCTATATTCTAAGTTTCCTAAAGTATTAGTTGATTTCCATTTTCCAGTTCTCAAGAGCAGACACTTCAGGCTTGCGAATAACTAAAACCTTGGTTGCACCATCATGTTGGTATTCAAGTGGTGTCGAATCAGCCGATCCAGCTTTCGCCAAACTAACACCCTTGGGTTTAGTAGGCACGCCCATTACAACAATTCGTTCAACAATTCTACTTTTTGTGGCCTTGGCATTAATGCCATCAGCACTACCGATAGTGACTGTATTTTTCAATGCAATATTATCTCCCCAGCTGCTACTAAACGAGGCAACACCATAATCTAGCTTCTTCTCGTGATCAAAGGTGGTCTCATCATCCATGTAAAGAGTTCCTTCTGCCTTCAAATCGTTGCCAAGGGAAACATATAACGTGTAAGGATCATTCATCATCAAATGGGAACTTCTTCTGAGGCGCAACTTTCTTGGAATGATGGAACCTCCTCGTTGATAGACGGGGATTTTATCAATGTCGCTGTCTACTGTTATTGTTTCAGACATGTTGCCACTTCCATTCAACTTCATGCGTTGCATAGTATCAACATCATACCAACAGTCTGACAACGGGAACTGAACATCAGTGGTTGTTGCTCCAGCTGAGGTGACAGGCTTGACAAGCAAGTCGGCACCAACAAGGTACTGATCATCTACAGAATAGAGTGCAGGTATTTTTGGGTATTGCATCCACATTGTTCTCATCACAGGCATACCTGTCACTCCAGCCTGCCAGAAAACAGTGTACCACATGGGAAGTAGTGCATACCGAGCCATGGCTGCTCTTCTCAAACGCACCATAGTTTCATCCCCAAACATCCAGGGCTCTCGCCTCTTGGCATCATGATGAGCATGTCCACGGAAGAATGGTGTGTAAGCACCTGCCTGCATCCAACGTGTCATGAGCTCCGCATCCGTATTGCCAAAGAATCCTCCAACGTCAGCTCCAACGAATGAGAGTGCACCAACGTTCAATCCAAGCAGCATGGGAGAACTAATCTCAAGATGTGACCATTTAGCCTCGTTGTCGCCAGTCCAAATGGCACCGTATCGTTGACTTCCGGCGAAGAAACTTCGTGATAATACGAATGGACGAACATTATGGTCCTTGTTCCTTTTGATTAAACCTTCTGCCGTTGATCGATGAAATAACATGCCATAGAGGTTATGCCACTCTCGGTGCTCACACGAGTTCAGGTTCAATAGATCTTTTTGCATACTAACTTCTGGTCCATTGAATACTGAAGGCTCGTTCATATCATTCCAAGTAAAGAGTTCTGGAGTAGATCCTTGATACTTGTTGTAGTTGAATTGTTCTGCCCACCAATTACGAACCTTTTCTGTCGTGAAATCGAGATACGATGATGAACCCGGCCAGCACCATCCATCGAAGTCCTTCTCGCCCTTCTTATCCTTAATATACAAACTTAATGCCGTTGCCTCCTTGTGAATATGATAGTTATTATCACGCTTGATATGTGGATCAATAATAGTTACCATACGACGACCATCACCTCCCAACTTCTTCTGCATCTCTTCTGGATTAGGAAAGAGTTTTTCATCCCATGTAAAGTATCTCTTGCCATCTGTGTGCTCAATATCCAACCACAAAACATCATATGGATAGTCTAGCTCTTCAAACTTCGAGTGGACTTGGTATACATCAGCCTCGTCTCTATAATTCCATCGGCATTGATGATAACCTAATGAAAACATGGGTGGTAATGCCAAACGTCCAGTAAGCTTTGCATATTGACTATACATTGTCGCAGGATCTGGTCCCGGAAGAAGGAATAGATCAATGATTCCTGATTCACTAATAAAGTGTGTCTTTGATGAACTATCTACATTTCCAACCTCGGGTGTCTCCTCCACATCCACAAATGTTTCAGTAGGATTAAACCAGAATGCTCCAGCAGTTCCTGTTTTCATTGATTGTGATACAACTAATGGGATATGTCCATACAAGGCCATAGTCTCATCTAACTCGTATTCAAAAACATCCAGATTATATAACCTATAAGGCTCCTTGTAATAATGATGACCCTCACTCCCAACAGTAGTCTTGAGTTGTGTCGATGATGCATGCTCTGGCAATCCGAATAAATGATTCGATGAGGGAAATGTAAGTTCCATACCAACACTCATTGGACCATATGGTTTTGAGTCTGTATGATCACCAAACTTTTCTTCCCACATTCCATCGGTATCATACTCTTCTTCATCAAGTCGGCGTTGTTCCCGTCCTTCACCCTTGTCTTCTTCATCAGTATCTACCGCGGCAGCAGTATCCTCTTCAAGCTCTCGTTTCTCCTCACGGGTACCATCTGCATAGATTGCCAATCCATCTTCCCAATAACCAACAATTTCTTTCCCACCATGACGATCTTCATCTTCTTCTTCGACGTCATCTCCAAGGTCAACATCAAATTCTGTCAATTTGCGCTTACTATCAGAAGCAATATCACTTCCACTATCACACTCTTTATTACGTCGTACCTCAAAGTGTGTTAATCCTCCTGTACCAGCTACAATCATTGGTGGCCCGTTATCATCACGAAAGAAATAGACAGCAAATGGTTCAAGTTGTAACATTAATTTCCATTCACCAACATCCTTTGTTGAATATGATAATACAAGAAAGTTATCCATATTATCATTAATATTGGCACGTTTTGCTAATGATGAAACTATAGGATCTGCTGTTTGTGGTGCAATATCCTCCTTGTCACTGTTGTCCGATGATAACTGTGCATGTATAGTTGGATTGGTAGACAATACCTCAACTGTATTGGGATCAACACCGACCATTTCACTTTCATTCAGTACTAGTTCATCAGATGTCCATCGTGGAGACGAACGAGCTCCATTACCACCACTATCTGTGTCTAACACCTCAGTAATACGTACACGGGCCACACCATCCTCATGCAAATGAACTGCTAAATTCAACTCCTCTTCAAAGTTACCATTCGTACACTTGCCATTACCATAAACTTGGGCAGTTAATGCCGTGGATGTAAATGGTGCAACATTCACAAGTTTAGCTGTTAATATTGGTGATGGACCACGTATATTGTCTTTATTATTGCTTGGTGTATTAGGATTTGTATCTTTACCCATTAACTTTCGTGAAAATTTGGATAGTAGACCACCAGTTTCAGCTCCTACATCTTCTTTAACACCACCATCATTAACAGTATTAACATCATCACCGCGATGAACTTGAATACTATCACTCAATACCTTATAATGATACAATTGCTTACTCTTACCATGACGATGCCTCCTACAGAATGATGTTTGTTGTGAGGTACGAAATTTTGATCGATCGACAGCCATTGCTACTGGGATTAATGACGATGTTGTTGCAATGAATGGTATTGCGGACAGACTTGTTATTGCTTGACTTAGTAATACTAGGAGAGTATTTATTATTGATGATTGTTTCATTATTGCAATCGATGGGCTGATGTGATGTTGTGTTTTGGTAAGGTATGAGTATATTTGTAATTTATTTTGGAGTTACTTATCATATTAAATCAGCGTGCCACATCGAAGCAAACAGATATGAAAATGATGCCCACAAAGGAAGCAGCAGTATAGTCCTAAGCCTTAAAGGACAAGCACACAATACTAACACTACCACCCAAATCAAACAATAAACCAAAGACTCCTCGAAAGCCCAGGGGCTGGCAACCTCTCATTTATCGCGTTGGCATACCTATTGGCAATAATAGCAAAGGTATATCAGACTAAACCCTCTACAATTAAAGTGGTGGTGTTATAATATCATATAAAATACAAGGAGTAGCTATCCGATTTCAATACAAAAATATTGATCATATATCATGAGCAATAAGTAAGTTAATAGTGTACCTAAATCTGTGACTTGTTGAGATGTTATAACTGTATTGAAGTTGTGTTTATATTGAATTTATATACATGACAATGTGTAGATGTAGTTGTACTTTGTATATCAGTTTCTAATCTATTCACCATACTTCTTCCCATTGCAATACAGTAACGATAAAGGTAAAAGTTCAGGAGGAGCTTGGGGCAGTGGACGATTGAAAAATAGTGGTGGAGGTAGTAGCAGCAATGAAGGTAGCGGAAAGCCTAATCGTCCTCCTCCTGGTATGGATGGTGGTAGTCGTAAAGATTTTGGCAGTGAACGTCGTTCTTCTAGTCAAGGTAGTGGTGGTGGCGGCGGATGGGGTCGTAGCGGATCAAATTCATCAAATGGCTATGCAAAGAAAACCTATCCTCCTGCTACCCAAAACAATAATAACAAGAACAATACTCAAACCAATCAAGATAACAGCCATCAGCACATCCTTCGTGAACGATTCCTACACTTAATCCTTAGCATGGTAGGACAGAATGTTACATTAACACAAACTTCAGGACGTGTGCTCGAGGGTATCTTTCACACTTTCAGTCCATTTAATTCTCTTAAGTCAGATATGCGCAATATGTACTGTTTGAAGGCTGTACGTGTTATTAAAAAGGGCAAGGATGGTAGTGATGATAAACCAGTCAAGGATGGTACCACAGTACTAATTAATGCAAACAAGGTTGCCAATGTCCAAGTGAAAAGCATGAGATTAGATGCCGTAAATTCCGCTGCGAATGATGGTGCACCAACTCCTGGGGAAGTTAATGATGCGGCATTTGCTACTGATTCACAAATTTCAGGTGGACGTGGTGGTAACCAAAGTTTAGTTGCGGCTGGTAATGCATGGACTGCTGCCGGTGATGGTGGTTTGGGTGGTCTTGAAAGTGGTAGTGGTAAAGCTTTGGGTGGTGGCAACAAGGGATCTGATGCATTAAATTGGCGTCGTGGTGCCACACCCAATAAATCAGGAAGTAAATCTGCCCCATCATCTGGTGGTGTACCATCCGGTGATATGAAAGGTTCTATTGGTGATTGGGATCAATTCTCTGCCAATGAAAAGAAATTTGGTGTCAAGACATCATTTGATGAAAACCTCTATACCACAAAGCTAGATCATTCGAAAATGGATGATAAGAAACGATTGGAGGCTGAGCGTATTGCAAGGGAAATTGAGGGCACTGTTAGTACAAATATACATATTGCGACTGAGAGGAATCAGGCACTTGCTATGGACTTTGATGATGAGGATTTATATTCTGGTGTATTGACAAAAGATCTTAAGGCTCGGG
>Ga0214478_100359_pt1 | contig 26884 bp, 20 predicted proteins | sample M1_20Mar14CPVII9_2_FD_178001 | JGI IMG/M metagenome (GOLD analysis project Ga0214478, IMG submission 178001) | Marine eukaryotic communities from Monterey Bay, California, United States - M1_20Mar14CPVII9sort6BwellD7 | ecosystem: Environmental > Aquatic > Marine > Unclassified | place: USA...
TAGAGATGAAGAATAACTTCTTGTTGGTATAGATTGCCGATATAATTGTTTGTTTTATGGACGATAACGAACCATGCTTTCTTCCTTTCGACGAGCCCATGATATACAACTAAGTAACCCTCTCAAAGAAACATAAATAACCACCGTTAATTAATGATGATATGGACACTTAATATCCGACCACGATGATCTCTCAGGCACTTATATACCACTATGCCAGGCCAATAAGGCAGTCTATTACAATTGGCATAACCGCGAGTTCCGAGTTCCGAGAAATTATGAGAGTGTAAAACTGTGCATGCATTCGACGTCTGCTACTGTACATTATCACACTATAGAGTAGTAGTGCTGTGAATGTCTGTATTTCTATTAGTTTGTAGAGTATTGAATAGGGTACACATATCTTATAACCTCGTACACATCTACAGAATTGTCTTGAATATTAGATTTAGATATTGAAAAGATGGCGGAGGATAATACAAATGCAAGTGATATCAATCCATCATCAGTTGGTCAAGAACCACCATTCACAGATTCCAACGATACCAATAACACCAGCAATAGAAGGCAATTTCAAATTCGTATAAATCGTTCAGACGGAGGCCAAATCAACATCAATGCAAATGGTGCCACCGCAACTCCTAGAGCGAGGATCATTAACACCGCAAGACGGAGAGCTAATCAAAATAATACCCAACTTAATGCCAATATACTACCACCACTGGTACCGCAGCCGGTTCTAAATCAACAAACAAATAATGGTGGAACAGATGACGAGGAGGATACAAAGAAGAAACTGAAAAAGTTCGAGTGTGCTCTATGTGTAGAATACATGGAACAGCCTATTGGTTGTGGCAATACATCTTGTGATTCTAGATTTTGTAGCGTGTGTTTAAAGAAAGTGATAGTAAATGCGGCAGCTCAAACTCTAGGCAATCAACTTGAAGCTAAATGTCCACACTGTCGAAAAGTATTTACAGCACAATCTATCAAAGAGGACAAAGCATTACAGACGGAAATGGATGAATGTAAAGAAACAGTGAAATGTCAATATAGCGGTTGTGATACTCAGCTGTCAATCGGAATAGTTAAATTGCACGAAGCTACCTGCCCACACCAACAACTTAAATGTCGCTACTCTGACTGGGGGTGTGAGTGGGTTGGTAGAAAGATGGACTTAAACGATCATGAAATGCATCAGTGTGAATTCCGTGGTGGTTTAGGCAAGCTACTTGAACGGTATAGACAAGGAGAAGCACACACAAACCACATATTAAATCAGCACCATATGCAACTCATGGCATCATCTCAAATGATGAACTTACATTCTCGACAGATGATATTGCTGAGGACAAAGAATGCTGGTTCAATTCTTGACGTCCTGCATATGGCATATGAGGCCTGTCTCTTCCCTGGCAGATTTTTAGCAATGAAAGAGGTGTGGGCTGGTATGATCTCACAATCGGATACTCGATGTCTTGTGTTCAATACGCTATTAATGATACCATCCTTCCTTTTAATATTCAATGTGAGTATTATGGTTTGTGTATGGTAAACTTTGTTCTTCGGTGCATTGCTGGTCATCTTCTCACAAACTGCCATCGGTTATTAGGTATCATTCCAAGGTGCGAAGATGCTAGTAAATATAAGGGTAGAGACATTAACTGAAACTGATGCATGGTATTTTGCTGATACCTTCCTTCTATCGATGATGGTTATGATATTGGGCATTATCTGCAATGCTTTATTTTATATTGATACAAAGAGCTCGATGGATTGGACTGTCTTTAATATAAAGAACCTCATTGTAGGGCCATTGTTGAGAGATATGGCAGCAATTTGCATGGTGATGGCACATTTCTGTGCCGTTGAGTTAAGAGGATTAAAAGGGTTATGGCTTCTGCATATCACTACAGTCGTCACTATCCTCTATACTTCCTTTCTGTCGTGTACTGTGGACAAGACTAACCCTCTAAAGACTGCGAGGGCTTGGCCGGTGATTATCTTTGGACTACGATATGGATTTCTAACTTCAGTCTGTGGCTTTGCTCCAAGTTTGAATGCTATTGTTACTCTTCGTCTGCTTAAACAAGCAAATGTGAGAGTATTTAGACGACTAACTTCCGAGGCTTCAGAGTGTTTCATATCTCAGATTCGGGTTGAGATGCTTGGTGCCATTGCTTTGTTGGCAAATGCGTTAGATTACGGCTCGAGGGATCAGATAGATGGATCTCTTGGCGAAGAACATTCAACTAAAGATGAAGGAGACCACCCCTTTCAGATTTTTATAGACCATTTCTTCGCATCGGCAGTTTTGTTGTATGTGAATGGACTAGTCTTCGTTACATATAGAATTGGTAGAAAGTTAGGGGAAAGGAACCTTGAGATGGGAACAAGTATATTCATGCAAGCTCGAGCTTCTGGCGGTGCAGTTCTTCCTCACACGAGACCCACTCCGATAGGTTTGGCTGTCTTCTGGTTTTGTCTGTTTCTACTTGTGTGCATTGCGGCGATATAGTTGTGATCAGAAGGATGAGTTGATGATAAACCGAACTAGAGAGCTGATCACTACTATTTATATGTGAATGCCTATATCACCCCATCCACTTTCCTCCTGGGTTATCCCTTCGCATAAGATTGTATCAATTATCATAAGATGAATGGGAAAGAACCAAACTGTTTTAGGTTATAATCTTCTTATGAAAACAAAAGCTTTATGTAGTGTACATGCTACTTTATCATGCAACTGCCCTGTGTTACTGTGATATGATATGATATAAGCTACTTGAGCAGGATAATATGAAATTGCAAAGTATGGAGTGTCGGAGGCAACGGCAACGAGATGATTTGCAAATGAGCATAAGTTATGATCATATCAATGCCACATCTTTAAGTAGACAAAACAGCCCTCAATATGGATTGTGTATTGCAATAGCATTGTTAGCAATCATATTAATAAATAGTGGAGATATATCGTTATTGGTTCAGGCAGTAGAGCCACCCTCTGTACCGTCTACTCTCGAAATTGGTGTGTCAACTCCAGTGAAAAACTCAAATGAAAACCACATTGCCTCAACAGATAATGATATATCCAATGATAATAATGAAGAAAAGGATATAGTGGTAGGTGATCAAAGAGTAGAAGAGAAGATAATAGAAACTATACAATCATCCGACGAGAAGGTATTTGTCGAGGGTGATAAAATTGATGTACAAGATGATACTGATAATTATGTTAATACTCTCCTTCCTGAACCGAAAGCAAAGGATGGGGATAATATAGATAATCTTAATATCCATGATTCTAAAGCACAGAAAGATGGTGGTAGAAGACAACGCCGGATGCAGCGTCAGAATAGAGATAAAGAACAAAAGCATAGAACTGATGTTATTGATAGCGTTGATGAAGTACAACAACCTCTACAGGCAAAGTCAATACAAGCTGATTACGATGCATACATGTCGTGGTGTGCGAAAGTATTGGGTATTAAATCAGTTGTTGAAATACAAGAATTTGAATACATTGATCATTTACAGATATATTGGGATGAGAATGATATAGATGATAGATTAGATAAGTTTGATTGGCTAGAGGAGTATACTACTGCTACTCAGACAAATGATGAGATTGGTAACAATGAGGAATTGCCAACAAAATTAGTCCGAGGATTAGCAGCCAAGCATGACATACAAGTTGGGGATGTAGTAATATCTATACCGCTCTTCTCATTGCTGTCGATACCAACTACGATAGATCATGATCCCGTCTTGAGTAGAATACTCGGACCTGAGGCACGAATTCAATATGGCTTCACTGATGCTTCCGAGTATGAATTACCATTATTAGTACTTGCAGTATTATATCATCGTTCATTAGGAGATGATTCACCAATATCACATTACATTGATATACTACTTGAAACATCAACAGACTCATTTCCATTCTTGTGGAGTGATAAAGAATTACGAGAGATGACTGATGATAGAGGTGAAGTGAAGAAATTAGCTAGAGGTATACGGCAAGATTTACATGTGCTATATAATGATGTTATGGGGACATTAGTAAGGGAGAATAAAGAGTGGTTTGGCCCACCAGATGGGTATAGTCCTCATCAGTCAGAGGTCAATGCAGTCGATTGGATATACTCTTATGAGAACTTTCAGTGGGCATTCGCCTTGGTGATATCTCGTCACCATTATCTTCCCATATCGGCATTCGATGATGAAGATAGTATTAAATCAATCAAAAGGCCACCGACACCTAAACTTGCCGATTATCCATCAATAATGCATGAGACTCTAAGTTCTGCCAACGAGGTAGTACCACCGGCTAATCAACCCACAGATAGTTGGGTCGATGAAGCTCATAATGAAGAACGGGTAGTTGAGGATGATATTATAGTCCCAACTGATGATGATTTGACATCACAATCTTCTTCTTCACCCGTTAAGCATTCGTTCTTGGCGCCTCTAGCTGATCTAATCAATTTCGGGCCACCTTGCCTCATCGGTTCTTATAATGAAGAAGAAGTGAGTGCTATGTTTGTATGTGTATGTATCAGTGCTATATTATACTTCAATTTAACTCATTTGCCTCTCTTTTCCAGCATGCATTTGAACTAATTGCAGCATGTCCTTTCACAAAGGGGCAAGAGGTGACATTTTGGTACTCATCTGATTGTTCAGATGTCATCATAGCCAATTTTGGCTTCCTACATCCACTCGTTCCCAAATGTGAAGCTCCGAAAGACTGGAAGGAGAAGAGTATGGAGTTGAAGGAGAAGACTAAAGTACTGCAAAGAAAAGTTGATCTATTGAAACAAGAGAGATCAGATCTTGAGAGTAGACTATCAAGGTGTGAGAATGAAGATTATCAGGAGGAGAAACAAAAAGTTGAATATGCAATGCCTACAGCCAATAGTCCAGAGACACAACAGCAGCAACAGCAAAAGCTACGAAAAGATGGTCATCACTCGTTACGACAAGACGTTCGAGTAAGAGGTAGTATGCATGATCAAGAAGAGATTACTGAGCAGATGATGGAAGAACTTGGGTAAGCTCATCCTAATATAGCAATGAGGAGGCACAACCGCGGGTACAAATGACTCGGCAGTCATCAGAAAAAAGTATGTAGACCATATCTACCTTCAGGCAACAACCACCATGTCGATGCCCTCTTCCTCCTTCTAATATACAATAAATAAGAAGGTGAAGAAGGTATATATCAAGCTATATCCAGGGTATGGAAAGCAAAAGATGTTTAGGATGAGCGTATATATTATTATACCGTCTGTTTTTTTTTTTTTGTGATAATGAGGGGTTTGATTTTACAGCAATGAAATTATGTGCACAAGATGTTACACACAATATCAATCTCTACTTCTTCAAAGCAACATACCATGCCATACCGAATAGCTGAGAGTACCGCTACAATACATATACTACTACCAAAGAGGAAGTATATACAAATCGGGCAAAAATGGTGGGAGTAGAAAAACTTCTACAGAAAAGACTCATAAAGAAAGTTAGGCCAAAACTGGATTGACGACAAGGCTCTTCTCTTAGTTAATTAAGTTGAATTGATTGATTGGGTTACTCATCTATTTGGATATTATGACCTACTCTCCTCATTCAATGTATTCATCGGATTCGTCGTATTCATCAGATGGTGAATTAACAGCTTGGAAGCCTAAGATACTTCCGTCGACCGAGGAATCTGCCGAAGAGTTTATGAACAAATTTTACAAAGACTTAAACGTCAATGAACAGTATAGGGAAGATGAAATGAAGAAATATCATGAAGAGTATGTTCTTTGCTTGTTTCCTTAACTTTGTGTGTCCACTTTCTTTGCTCACTGTCTATTCTCCTCCTTTTTATCTTCTGTTTAGCATGAACAAAGAGCAGACGAAGGAAATAAAATCCAGCATTGAAGATGAGGGAAAGAAGAATCGTGACCAGACTGTCGAAACTGGCAAGAATCTTGAGATTGCTGTCGTAAGTGCCAAGGATGAGATCATTGAGAAAACGGCAACTAAGGAGGACCTTGTCGGTCTTGAAGAGAGACTCGGAGAGAAGGTGGCCAATGCAGTTGCCCATTCCATGAAGAAAGCAAAGGAGGAGGATATTGTGGACAAGACTGATGGTATCAAACCAACGAACCTCAAGTTTGATGGAGAGGACGATAACAACACGCAAGTCTCCACACTTGACTCTTCTTCTGCCGCCGAGACTGAGTGCGAGGAGAAACCTGGTGGTTTCCGCAAGGTCTTCGCATCAGCCAAGAAGGTCAAGCTTCCTTTCTCACGCATGAATGGCCGAGAGTAAGAGAACTCCGAGGCAGGAGATTGCTACGCTGAGAGAGTCTCATATCTTGGAGTTACGAGATATCATCCTACATCCCTTCCTTCCACCGCCACAGCTGATTAGAAATTACTTCCATCTGTATGCCCACTTCGATTAACGAATGCTGGTTGTTGCTAGAGTTCTTTTATCGGACGGTAGGGCTGCTGTCGACTGTGCTGAGGAACCTGCCTACACATTTACACATACCAAATACAACGACGTAAACTTAACATCCATCTAACAAGTCCACACCCATCTACGACAAGATTTTGATATGCAAGCTACTCTATATCGCCATCCAAACTCCTTCATCTCAGCACTTCTTCCACTCGTCTCTTCCTATCATATCTCTGTTGAGCCGGTCTGTCGACTCAGGGTTTGGTCTCGATTGCCGTTAACGATGAAGCACATGCTCTTGGTGATTGGGAATGATCAATACTACCAATCTAAATACGAATCTGAGGCATGTATGCGGTCCAAGTCGGACTCTTATACAAGGTCAAACAACCCCAAACAGGCCATGCACCCCTTACTACCACGGGCCAGGCGTGGTCGTGCCAAGCTCATAGATCCAGCTTGGCTTGTCTTGTCCATCTTATCCTTGAGATGACCTAAATCATCTCGTTCAAGCCTCAATTGGTTATCATACACCCTTGCTCACTTGGGTAATTCCAAAAGATAACCACATCGTGGGTAACATCCAAGATACACACACCGTGTCCAGGCTTCTCAAGTTACCACATATGTCCATACTCAAGTGCAGTTGAAACAAAACGATCTGGAATGTAAATCCACATTCGTAGACTACAAGACAAAGTGATAGTATGCCCCCGGTATGATATTAGATTCAAGGTCGACACCGCATCATGGATGAAAGAATTGCATTTTGAAGTGCCTTAAAGCCGTTCTTCACAGGATCAAGAAGAGATTACTGAGCAGATGATGGAAGAACTTGGGTAAGCTCATCCTAATATAGCAATGAGGAGGCACAACCGCGGGTACAAATGACTCGGCAGTCATCAGAAAAAAGTATGTAGACCATATCTACCTTCAGGCAACAACCACCATGTCGATGCCCTCTTCCTCCTTCTAATATACAATAAATAAGAAGGTGAAGAAGGTATATATCAAGCTATATCCAGGGTATGGAAAGCAAAAGATGTTTAGGATGAGCGTATATATTATTATACCGTCTGTTTTTTTTTTTTTGTGATAATGAGGGGTTTGATTTTACAGCAATGAAATTATGTGCACAAGATGTTACACACAATATCAATCTCTACTTCTTCAAAGCAACATACCATGCCATACCGAATAGCTGAGAGTACCGCTACAATACATATACTACTACCAAAGAGGAAGTATATACAAATCGGGCAAAAATGGTGGGAGTAGAAAAACTTCTACAGAAAAGACTCATAAAGAAAGTTATTAAGGCCAAAACTGGATTGACGACAAGGCTCTTCTCTTAGTTAATTAAGTTGAATTGATTGATTGGGTTACTCATCTATTTGGATATTATGACCTACTCTCCTCATTCGTATTTGGTGGATGTTCGTTAGCATGTTCTGTTGAGTCTATTGTGAAACATGAGTTTACAATACAATGAGGAAGAGAAGTCCAAGTTTATCACTGATCTTACTTTACTCTATGTTTTGCTTTGCCAAATTGAGTTCTTTCTCAAGGATTTTCCTCCAAATAGTGAAAGAGCTTTAGTCACTCAAGAGAGTTGGAAATTTACTTACAGAAGTGTGAGGCGTCAATATGCACACATCGACAAAGATTTGCTTGATGCTTGGGATGAAGAGGCTAAGACAAAAGCAACAAACAGCTGCTCAACTCTTCCTGAATCTCTCCCTCCAAAGACTGAGACAGTTGCAAAGAGTAAGACCAAGAAAACATCAAAACCTCTACAGCGGAAGAAGAGTTCAAAGAAGGATGAGTCTTTTTCTGATAAGATTGCATCAATGATTAATGACATTGAAGAGCATGGTAAGGACGAATTCATTCTTGCCCGGTTGCCTTTATACGAATGGATTGGCAGAGCTCTTTTGATTGCCTTTGAAAACAGACAGCCGAACTTTAACCTCATCGGGGAGATCGCTCAGCATTTGTTGGTTGTACTTGCGCCTATTTCCACATACGGTGGTATAATTGCCTCGAGAATACTGGCTAAAGCAAAGAGGAATAGTAAAGACGTCATCATGTTCAGTTCAACCACTAGCTTCGCATCAATACTTGTCCAAATTGATGAATCTGAAAAGCTAGTTTCAGCCGAAGGTAATGAAACTGATGACCGAGCTGTCAAAGCGGCCTTGAAGAAGCTTAGATGGGGTTATGTTTCACTCAATGAAGGCAGTCCAGGTCAAAAGGATCTACTTGAAGATAAAATCACACTAGTAGATGCTGCACCTGATCAGAAACTGCAGGATTTTCTTGCGCCTCCTTATGCTGGTGGCCATTTGAAGAATATTGTGGGCACTGTCGCTCGTTGCTCAATTGTAGCCTATGTTTGTGCTAACATGCCCTTGAGGATTGCCTATCTTGATCTCACGGATAGTTCAATACTCGATAGAGCTCGAGAGCTTCATCGGTTGGTTCATGATGGGGAGGAGCTTGATCTTGGTGCATTCGTTCAAGTCTTTATGGAGGATACAATCTCCCCTGCTTTGGTATCGGGTGATAACCGAGAGCTAGCAATCCAAGTGACTTGTGAGCTTTGTAAGTGCTTGACAAACACAGTAAGTGAAACCCGGAGTGATGCTATCCTACCATTTTGGAACAACGGTCAGGGGAATGACGACCAAGGAACCTCCAGCAAAGAGAAGGTCAACTACTGTGGACAGAAAGAAGATCAGGATGCACGTAATATTTGTACAAAAACATTCTTCAACCTGTTTCTCGAGGAGCGCATTGAGAACGCGTTGGTGAACGAATATGACATGCCCGAAGATCTTTTTGGGGCGAATGGCCTGGGTGTTACTCTACCTCTCTTCGCTCAGAGTAATATCCGACTCTGTTGTAATTTCCCTAAAATGAAGTTTTTCGGGGGCGAGGTGAAGGTTAACAAGGAGGCTATTAAGAAGGTCGTGGATAAGATTAGTTTTGAGAGGAACCTTGTCTTTGAGAACAAGGAGCAGTTGTTGTCGCTCCAGCGCTTATTCGAGCTATCTGTTGGAGACTGAGTGGGGGGGGGGGGGTCTTTAAGATTACAACCTCTATACTGTACATTACACAAATAACTCCTCATAATATAGGCCCCGAAGCAACTCGTGTATTCATAGCCACATCACTTTCCTCAACTCCTTCTTCGATGTACCTATCGCTCTCTTCATCTTGATTTGATACCAAGTCTTTCAGACTAAAGTTGCTACTATTTGGAGCCGAGTCAGTGACTTGAGTTTCAGGGGAAGGCATCGATCTCATCACTCTAGCATACCGTGGCAATCTCAATCCTTCAGGTCCAGTTTCCCAACATGGTTTAGTCCATTGATTCACCTGCCGACGTACTTGCATCTGCTCCCCACCATTGAAGAATGTACGAAATCCACGCTTAAATTGCCCTGATAATGTTGATTGACTTCTTGTTACCATATTGTTGTTCGCGGGATGTGCTTGTTGAGGATTAGTGTTCAACCAAGCCCGTTCCTCTTCTGATAATGCATCCCTCATACTTGATCGTCCATCGAAGAAACTACCACTACTAGCATCACGATTTAACATCTCGTTACGTTCCCTTTCACCCCTTCTCCACTGTTTAGGTTCAGCAGATCTAGATGGTATCTCTTCACTAACTATGCTATCAAAATCCTTCCTCATAAAATAAGCATCTTCGCCATCGCCGTAGTATAATGGAATAATGTCCGCAACGTCATATCCCTCATCAATATAAAGCTGTACAGCTGCCTTATTACTAATACGGACATGCAACCCTATAGATGTTGAATCATAACATTCCTGTAAATGATAATGTAATTGATGTAATAAAGATTTAGCAATGCCTAATCGTCGCGCATGATTATGTACTGCCAATGAGGTTATATGACCAATTTTTTCAGTTGGTGGTCTTGGTGGACGTCCTCTCCGAGATGATGGAAATCGTACCCCGTTATTGCCATTGCCATTGTTCATGTATTGCAATAAAGTTTCTTCCTCATCATAATAATTATTATTATACAGTGGAACATTTTGTTGTTGTGAATTGGGAAATATACGCCGTTGTGGATTCAATGGACGTTCTTCCACTTTACCCAATATATAACCAACAATTTCCTTTTGTGGTCTATCAATATCTCTATTCTGTTGTTGTTTAGTACGCATATAATCTCTCAAGGGTGTAATCCTACTAGAATCATCTCTATTATTATTCTCTAATTCTAAATCATAACCTTCTGGTATATGCTCAGCAACTAATGTTAATTCTGGCCAACTTCTCATATGATTAATATAAAAGTTTGCATTGTAGTTTTCGGGTAATGTTGCTAAATTGCAATTTTGTATCTGTTGTACATCTGATCGTCTGGCTAATCGAAATGCTATATGCCCTGAATTTAATAACTGTGGTTGTGATTGTTGTGTATTGTAATATGAACTTTGTTGTGAAGTTGCATGTAGTGATGTCGATGTTTCTCCATCGCTATCAGTATCATCGTCATCATCTACAAGGGTAACTGCAGTACGTTTGCTAAAAGGAAGCAAATTTCTTCTATTACTTTTGATAACTTTTACTCCAACGCCTCTTGCACGAGATGGTGTGGCGAGCGAAGTAAACATAATATCATTACTAGCTTTGGTTTCATTTGATATACACTATAGAGGAGATATCAAGCCGCCAATACACCCCTTCCTTCCTAATTATTTGCTAGGTTGATTGAAGGGAGTGATTTTAAGATTGGGGTTGGTATCCTTGGGGTATCCTAATTTTGTGAGCACGCGCACTGAGCCCGCCCCAATTTGTTGCACATTTCACATTTGCAGAGGAAATTATAGTAACCATTCAGTGTAATATAATATATCTATCTAAATAGGGAAGAGCACTTACTTGATAATCTACATTGCTGAATGTTTGGGGCACAATATAAGTTGTTAGACTATTATCGTATTTTTTTGGAGATAACAATACCCCCATTCAACTTATTATACTTTTTGCATTGCAATTTTTTTGTATTGGATATATCATTCATACCTTAGCATTATATAATCATGTCTTCCAAGAGACCGGGAACTGTCGATTATTCCAAGTGGGATAATATAGGTGATTCATCCTCTTCAGAAGACTCTGATCAGGATGATTATAATACTAGATTTAATCCCCAAAGAATGATGGCAGAAGCTCAATTAGCAGGAGCAGATGTACATCGTGCAAGTGGATACTTACCAACCACAGATGGAGGTGGTGGACAAGTGGAAGATATACCATGGGCACAGGCAGTACCAACTAATAGTACTAATAATTATCAAACTGTGGAGGCAACTTCTGTCACAACACTTCCTTCAACACCAGCTAAAAGAATACAACATTCAATAACTCGAAGATCACCGAGAAAATCAAATAGTATATATGCATCCAAACCATTATCTTCGGGAGAAGTAGAGGATGATTCGGCGTTACAGGATATTGTTAGAAAGTTTTGCAATGCGCCTGATAAACGGGAAGAGGGTGAAGCAGCTATGGATATGCAATCAACAACAACATCAACATTTGACGGAGAACAACCACCTGCTGCTAAAAAGAAGAAGAAGAAAAAGGGAAAGAAGAAGAAAAAGAAAAAGAAGGCTAAGCCTACAGATGATGGTGATGTAGATATGATAGATGACGCTTCCAGCAACTTGTGTGAAGAAATGAGCAATCTGTCAGCATCTCCGAAAGGTGCCTCGACTTTTGAAGATGCAAAGCCAAAAGCAAAATCATCTTCCAACAATAGATCAATCTCATTCGGCACTGTCTCTGTAAGAGAATATGCACGAACATTGGGAGAGCACGTCGTACCAGCCGATGGAGGATTTCCACTCGGGCTATCTAATGAGCTGATATCCGACTCTGAACATCCTAATGATGATAAGATGTGCATAAGTGGCAGTACTCCCCCGTCATCACCTGGTAGAAATAGAGCTCGATCACGATCTGATTCTATAGTCTCTCCAAGTATGAAGCACATGCTAGATCCTTCCTACCCAAGCTCCTGGTCGGTAGATGACTTTCAGTGCCGTAAACAAACAGAATTGAAAGAAAGATATTCACAGCTGATACGTGAACAGCGGAAACGTACATTCGAAAAGGAATGGGAAAAGAAACATCATTCCCATCATTTTAAACAAAGTACACATAACACTCGAAAGAATCGAGGTAGAAGTCGGTCTGGTAGTTTTAGTGGCTCGAATAACAACAATAATCATGGAGGTGGTGGTCGGAGTAATAGCGGCTCCATGAATATGAAGCAAGAAATGTCTACTGAGGAGAAAGAAGAATTAGAAAGGATACTGAGCCAGCCGATAACTATACCCGAGGGTGAACTAGAAACTCGTCCCTACGATTATAAGAAGAAGATTTGTCATGCTCTCAAGAGTAAGCCAAAGCAAAAGAAATCAAAACAAAAGAATGGGAGTGCAGGTAATTATGGAGTAGGACAGAGTGATGCTGCATCTAATGTTACTGAAGAGGATGAGCTGTACCATAGACATGGAGGTAGAAATCCTCTATTCTCTCCAATGAAGGAAGAAGATAGAAGGAAGGTATTGTTACGAGATGATCATTTGCAACACTGCCAGGTTATTAATGAATCAAATTTGAAAACGCCAAGTAAGAAAACCAGGTCTAATGTTGACACTCAAACTCTTGACCCAAGTGATACGGCGGTTACACAGCATATACAACATGATTTAGAAACACTACGGATAAATCGTGGTGCTGAGAACCTAGGTTGTTCATGTAGGAAGCTTCACATCTTCTTACCGGGATCAACAGATAAATCACATCATAAAAAGAAGGGCTCTCATCGTCGTTTGCCCGAGCGAAAAGTCAAAGAAGAATTGCGGAAACGAGGACTGCTAAACAAAGGCAATGAGAGCATGAGTCGTGAAACGATGGAAAAGAAACTGCATGATGCAATTGAGAAAGAACCATGTTGCTGGGGAAACGACTGCCCGTGTGTACGAGATGGGATTGGTTGTCAAGCTGATACTTGCTCATGTTGGCATGCATCTCATGATGTAGCACATCATAATGGTAATGGCACTGCTTCCTCAGAAGACGATGTTGAAATGATGAAGTCTAGATGTGGTAATACCAATGGTTTGTATGTTGTCAATCTAGACGGCATTGCAAAGCATCGCGCTCTATATGTTACTCCAACAAAAGCTGCCAAGGGGTGAGGTGTGGTTAGCTGTAAGTCATTATTACTACAGAAGAATACAGTAATACTAAGGCACCGGCTCATCAGTTGTACATGTATATCACATTTAATTGTTATCTCTCTCGCTACTATGATACAAACGAGAGACAAGGTCATATCTTAAACTCTTGACACAGATTTCAACCTTTATGTGCAGATAGCACGGTTATCTTGCGTGCTTCTAACGCAGTGTCCTTCATTACTTGAGTAATTTGTTCTGCTGTAAAGTGCTTTGTGTCGACGTCGTTTATGGCCGCGATTATATCACTCACAAAGACCAAGCCTTCTAAGGGTGAGCCTGGTCTAATTGTATGTATGGCAGGACCGTATCCACTAGTATTGGCAACCATTATGCCCAGCTTTCCTGATGGAGCCCACACATCTCTTCTAATCCGATTAGAAGTAGATTTGGAAGGGGGTCGTTTAGACGTAATTTTGGGTGGTGATGGTGGAGTACTAAGTCCAGAATCGACTGCTTCAAACTCGCCGTCCATTGCATCTCGAGACATGGCACTGGCCGACGGTTCAACGTAGGTTAAAGATCTTATCGGTGACGTTGGATCATCGGTAATATATGTCCGAACGCTCTTAGTCGGGGATGACGATATAGTTGGTGGCGGTGGTGGAGGTACATTTCTTGCGCCAAACGACCCTGATAATCTTCTCACCAGACTAGGCTTTCTCGTCCTTGGTGATGCTTTTGATTCACTACTTGCCTTGGCAGCACTGCTTGAAGCCCGTCTTCTCTTCCCCTTTCTAATGACCAATAGTATCAAGACAATCAATATAACACCCCCGGCAACAATCGCGGCAATCGCACCCTTGTTGAAGAAGGATTCGTTTTTTCCAGTTTCGTCCACACTCTCCTCCGCCCCTGATCCTTCGTATGTAGGTGTGGCCTTCACACTGTCTACTTGAGCAAAATATTCGGAAGTTTCAAATGTAGATGACTCTAATAATGATTCTTCCTTCAATGCATCGAGAAAGAACTCGCCTTGGACATTGAATGTACCTACTAACAAGTCGTCAAAGGGTACATCTGCTGGCTCCTGTATCGATTCGGTTTGTTCAACAATACCTGTAACTTCTGCCTCGGTGGTTAAGCTTCCAGCCAAGGCTCTTTGAAGTGATATTGTCAAAAGATGCGAGCCACTCTTCAAATACCGCCGTCTTCTTTCCGCTGCAATTGTCTGACTAATAACATCACATGTTACATTATATATGGGAGGAGTTGCCAATACTAAATTCTCATTGAGAAAATCATCACATACTGATTCAAATAAAATAGTGTCATCGTCATTCATTTGGCTATTAAGATTGCCAAGTTCGACGAGGACTGTTGACCTTACTTCAAAAGTTTCTGCTGTAGTTTTTACTATATCCTCTTGTTCCTCTATCCTCGTTGCATTGCTTGGTGGAGTTGTCGGTGCATCGGTCACCGGTGATAGACTAGGAGCACTAGTCGTTGGCGGTGGTATCACAGGTGCCGGACTTGGTTTGAACGTTGGTTGATCACTTGTAGGTGGGGTAACTGGAATACTAGCCGATGGTGGCATTGTGCCATCCATTGTTGGCATCCATGTGCCCCAAGACGTTGTAGGCGATGGTGTCGCTCCATACACACCGGCATTTACATCAAACATCTTCTCACCTCTACCAATGTATATATCATTAGTCTCTCCGTTCATTGGCGTGCTAAACTCTGCATTGTAAAGTATATTATCCGTAACAGTGAATTGTATATAATGGCATACTGTGGAAGAAGGTTGGATACGATATGAGATACGAGAAATGTGTGCATAAGATGTGAGTAATACACAAAAACACTTTACCTTGTGTCAATGTTGGTAATAAACTACCAGCTATAGTAAAACTATATATCCCATCATCATTCGTACGTGTGATACCCACCACTGCCCCTCGTGAACATGTAAATAATTTCGCAATAGCATTGGGTAGAACTACTTCAGTATCTCTGTCGAATCTGCTATTCTTATTATCATCCATATATACTATGCCGCGGATGATTGCATCTTCATTCCGTGTTTCTAATTGTATTGGTATTGTTACTTCTGTTGTTGTATCAGTTATATCTTGACGTTGATCTACTACATCTTCTGGTGAGGTGCTTTCTTCTATTTCGTCTATTATTTCTATATCTTCTTCATTGTTACTAATTTGGTATGGAGATATATATCCTACTGTCGTCGTATCATCTTGTTGTTGAAGATACCGGGATTGAAATCGTGGCGGTCTATTTGCTATCTCCCCATAAGCAGAAGAAACAATACTTATCGACGATAAGAGGATAGCAGTTGCAATTCTCAGTATGTTACACATCTTATATTCTTTGCAATTTTTTGCAATCGATTTTGTGATATGTAACTTAGCAATGCATATTAATTTGTCTGCCCAACTATATTGTATTTCTCTTGCTACTATCGTTAACAGAACGACATCCTAGAGGCGGGGTTGTTAGTAGGCTCCTCATCATTAGTGCTCTTGCCAAAGTTGTCGAGAGAGAGCGATAAAAGAAAACGCCAATAAAAACAAGTTTGACAAGGGATAAAATTTGGCGATCAAACGTAACGATATCGACCCGCGACTTCGTTCAGCGTCGCGAGTGCCGAGTGAGGGCATAGAATAATGTAGAGTGTAGAGAGCATGAGCAACTCTTCTTAAAAGCCTTGTAGGGCTACGATGAGTGCTTGATACGGGTGGAGAGCTAGACACAATATGAATTGTTTCATTGACAATGAGCTAATTTACTCTGGTATCCTGGAGGACACCTTTTCTGCTCTTCTGTAATGTTGCCGTGGGTCTATTGGCAGCTCATCTTTACGCTGATATAACAAGAGACTTAGTGTTATAATCCATATTATAGTAATCCATATTATGTCGGTTCTTGTGATATCATGATATAATAGACGAGTCGTTTACCGGGGTTTACCTTGTTCTTATAACTAGTGTTTTACAGTATGATTATTTAATTCCTCTTGACATTCTTGGGAATCTTGGGAGCACGTACACCCGATTTTGCATTTCCTCTTCCACCCTTATTAGACTTCTTCCTATCCTTAACTTCCTTTAGTGCAGCACTTCTTTGGGCACTACGGAATTCTGGCTTCTGTGCTGCCTTCTTCTTGATATCTTCAAGTGACAAACCAACAATAGCACGTGGTGTCTTGGTGGAACGAGTTCTACGTTTCTTGAGGTTAGCCTCTGTAAGACCCTTCTTGTGCAGACGACGCCAGGCCTGTGTCCAAACAAGCTTGGCGGGCTTTTTACGTTGAAGTGTCAAGGATTGAGCCTTGGAGGAACCAAGGAAGATGGGCTTACCATCACGACGGATCATAAGCTTTCCGGTTCCAGGCCAGATCCTGTATTCGGACATGGCACATAATTCAGCTGTGAAATAGTTGGATTTGAGTGGTAGGGAAATTGAGGTTAGAGAGAGTGTTATGATAAAATCGAGTAGATTATACAAAAAATATGAACCATCATGTGAACATAAACACAGATATGCCGAGAAACGCCGCCGCAGGTTAAAATATGACCAATAACAAACATCGCTGATTTAATCTGCCAATCAACATTATACATATCAGTAGCCTTCTCGGCCAATAATATATGTAATAATTTTATCACCCAAGACGCCTTAGATTGTTTGTGAAAACGATTTGATGCTCGCCTCAACCAGTGTAAAATCGACCGTACACTATGATATTTTGTCGATAGAGCATCTACCATGTATCTCCCATACCGCACGCATCCACGGCGTATAGTTAGGAGCAAGGCGATTGCCAAAGTTACTGTATCCATCGACAACAACTTAAAACTATATCCATGCTGCTCTATAAATCCGTCAATCAACTCCGCCTAAACAGCAATCAATAAACCATCAATATATATAATATATAACATCTAGAACGTACTTGCGATAACCATGGTTGCTGTTGTTAATCTCTACTACTACCGCGCGCCGCTAACAATAACTTTTTAGTTTACCTGCTTACTTGTATTCTGTAATCGTATCGGCATAATACTGTTGTAGTACGTGGTATCTTCCTTGGTTTTGGTCCTCAAACCGCGACAATGCAGCTGTGAGTTGAGAGAGGTTGTTGCTAAGAGACCAGTTAATGAACGCCGTAGCACTAACCCTAGCATCTCTATCCCCTCGGGTAACTACTACTGCATTTCGATCCACTTCTACTACCATACTCCCTAATTTTATTCAGCGATACTCGATATCTTCCTCTTCTTTACAACTTGCGTCATCAAACACAAACAATATGTATTGGAATAGAGAAAATGGCAAACAAGGCGAAGCACATAATGGGAAAATAATAAAAGAAGCACGTATATTAGCATTATGCGATCCTACTGATCAATACAATGAGCCACTCTACAACGGAGCTTTACCCGAAGGATCAAAGTTATTAAAAGTAGGTACAACCTTATCAGATTTTGAAAATGATTCAAGTATAATTGAACAGAAACCCAATGTTATATTCGTATCACATCCACAAGCACGTAAACCATTAGTTGAGATATTAAACAAGTTCCCCTCGTTAGAATGGATACATACAAGAAGTGCTGGTATAGACTTCATTGCAAGTGAAGGATTATTTACTTCAAATGCACAACTTACCAATGCAAAGGGTATGTTCTCTTCTACCTTAGCAGAATATTGCATGTTGGCATGTTCGTACTTTGCTAAGGACTTGCCAAGATTAATGAGACAAAAGAATGATGTTAATTGGGAACAATATCCTGTATTGGAATTGAGGGGAGCAACACTTGGTGTGATTGGTTATGGTGATATTGGGAGAGCTTCTGCTAAGCTTGCAAAAGCATTTGGTATGAAGGTTTTGGCATTCAAACGAAATGCACATGGTTTTAATGATCCATATTGTGATGAAGTATATGGTATGGATGGGTTGAATGAGGTAATGTCAAAGAGTGATTATATACTAGTATCGGCACCATTGACTGAATCAACACGAGGATTAATATCAAAGGATGCATTATCAAAATGTAAAAGTAGTGCAGTTATTATCAATGTCGGACGTGGTCCGATTATTGATGAGGAAGCATTGATTGGGGTATTGCAAGATGGTACTATCAAGGGTGCAGCATTGGATGTGATGACTGTCGAGCCGCTACCAAAGGACAGTCCGCTGTGGAAACTTGATAATGTTCTATTGTCGCCACACAATATGGATATGACACTTACATTCATGAAGGAAAGTACAGAGTTCTTTATTAATGAGAATTTACCTCGATTTGTTAGGGGTAAGCCATTGTTGAACCCTGTAGATAAGACTGCTGGGTATTAAAAGGTCGATATGAAAAACTTACCCTACTCTCTGAGTATATGTGATACGTTCAACAGAGTAAGCTAGTAGAAGATTGAATCTGATCAACAGCAACCAAACAGTAGTAGTAGCCATAGGTCAAGAGATTAGGAAAGAGATAAGCGTATGAATATACATGTGCAAGAGGTCATTATCTATTACAAGTCGGTCATGCGAAAGATACTGCCATTTGTATCAAAGGATTTCATGTGTACCAATTCAAAATAGTTGATTCAAGCGAAAGGTGAATGGCAACGACATTCATCGACAATTGAGCCGTTGGCAGAAGGGTTTATGCGATAAAGAGTTCGAGTTATCACGCTTCATAGGCGGCTCTAGAGCTCATTATTTTGCAATAGCCAGACCTACACAAGCGCCATCCTTCTTGCCTACTAATTAAAATAATTCAGATAACATGACAACCACCCAACAAGACAGCGCGGATGTATCTCTACATGAAACATTTGACAAATGTAAGCTGCTCAACGAGCGTCTACGTGAGCAAACATTTGATCATATCAAAAGTTTGGAGACAAAGACAAAAATGTTAGAGCATAATAACCAGACGTACTTTGAGAAGATTACAAAGCTCGAGGCAGAAAATGAGAAGATCAAATCTGAATTAGAAGCAGTCCGGTCTGATTTCAAGAATCATCGCGATACTAGTCAACAAGAGTACGCCGAGCTTCAAGCTACCAGTCAACAACTAAATGACAAGCTACAAAAGAAGATAGTAGATGTCGCTGCCAAGAAGGAAGAGTACAAAGAACGTCTTGATAAATTCGCCTCTTTTGCTCTATCATTCACTCCTTCCAAGGCCTTGGCAGAAAGTGGTAGTGGTGCTACTGAAGAGCAACCTGTCGATGAAAGTGGTGCAAGTGGCGTACTGGCCGTGTCTTCGTTGGAGGCAAGTCCTCATGCCGCTGTTCATACTCCCAATCCCGTTGCTGTCCTTGATACTAGTCTTCAAAATAATCACTTCAATAACTCGGGTGATGAAGGTGAAAAGGAAGTTGAGAATGATTCCAGTGCGCTCAAGAAGTCGGAAGAGGTAGCGGGAGATGAAGACAGTGACGAAGATACTAGTTCATCTTTTGCTTCTCTATCGAAGAGTGATGAGGACGTTCTTCAAGATGATAGTGATAAGACGGCTTCCCCCAAGAAGTCGGACGATGAAGCTGAAGAGTTAGATGAGAATGAACCAGGTGCCAAAGAAGAGGAGGAAGATAAAGACGTAGAGGAGGATGCTAAAGAGGATGTAGAAGAGGATGAAGAAGATGACGAGGAAGATGACGATGGTAAGAATGTTGAGTTACCTCCCATTGCCGAGAATCAGCCGGTTGAAGCCGACGAGTTGGAGTTGTTATCTACTCCAGTTAAAAAGTCTATTGAATATAAGAGTGATGAAGATGAAGATGGCTTTGTTACAGCTTCTGAGGACAATGCAGCTTCTTCTACTCGTACTACACGAGATGCTGAAAGTCAGACTCGTTCTCTTCGTAAAAGTAAAAGGCGTAGCAAGACTTCGCCTAAGAAAACATCCAGCTCCGCCAAGAAACAGAAGAGACCCGTCCGCAATCAGTGAATCAAGAGTTGTGGAGCATTGCCGTTCGTAATGTGGGAGGTTATATAAATTGTATGTTTTATCTCCCGTCTTAGTTGCTTGTCCAAGTAAATGAATTCTGTGATGAGGGTTGCCCGAAGTAGAGAAAGAAGATAATTAAATGGTAACTTTTGTTTGTAAAGTCACACAAGTCTTTTGTACATCTATATCATTTAGGAACTATGGCACTATCATTCAGCAAGCTTGATTTGATTGTAAAAGTAATTCAACAGATTGGGGTGCTCATCCTCTTTACTCGATCTGTCATCCTGTTGCTTCAAGGTCATATCACTGTCAGGAGATTTCAGGTCATCTTCATCCCCTTCACGATATGGATTCATAATACTATCAAGTGATAGTTCATCGATGGCACTCAGTTGACTCCTCTGTGTTGTCCTTTGCTGTTGATCCGCTACTCCAGTATCGGCGATCTTTACTGATGGTAGCTGTTCGTGTGTTGTGCTCTTACTTGCCTCGCTAGGCTGTGAAGTAGTTGCCAAGCTCAATGGGGAAGAAGTGTTACCAATTACCAAACTTTGTTCATTCATAATACTATCCCCAGTTAGTGAGAACTCGTCAACTATACTACTGCTTGTTTGTTGAGCTCGTGATCTACCGCTAACTGATGAATTCATGTTCAACTGAGCATTTAGTTCATCTACCTTGTTCTTCAAGTCAGCGTTTGATTCTGATATCCTTTGCATTTCCTCGTGTGCTTTAGCATCTTGTTCTTTCGCTTTTTGGATAGACATTTCAAGTATCCTACGCCGCTGTTGTTCCTCTTGCAAGATTGTGTTGTGTATAATACTCAGATGTTCCTCCTTGTCAGTTGTGTTTGCTGTTCGTTGATGACTTTGTCTTGAATCACTCTCTCGTCTAAATTGAGAGAATTGACCCCGTAGATTCATCAGTTGTTGAGAAGCAGTTGTAGAGTTACGTTGTGAGTTGTGCAGTTCATCTTGTAGACGTTGTCGATCATTATTAGCAGATTGTAGTAAGTTTTTTTGTGAGATCAACTGATCATTCAAGTCATTCATCTTCTTTTCCAACTCAATTATATCCACATCTTTATGCTGTAATGATTGAGTCAATTGATTGCACTGTGTCTGTAACTCATTCATCTCTTGTTGACAAAGTTGAAACTCTGATACCATCTTCTCCTTATCCAAGTTGTTATGCTCCATTGACTGCTGTAGTTCTACATTTTCTTCCGTAAGACGTGCATAATTGGAAAGCATACTATCCCTTACATTCTCAGACTCGGCAGCAACGGCCTCTGCCTCGGTTGCTCTTTGTCTTTCTCGATGACACTGTTCTTGAGCAGATGTAGCATCAATCTTGAGCTGCTCATTCTCAATAGTAATTTGCTGAAACTTATGTTGAGTATTTTGTAATTCATTATTAACTTGTTGTAATTGTGTATTCTTCTCTTGATTTAGTATGTGCAATTGACTATTCTCTTTTTCCAACTGCTGTACTCGATGTTCTAAATGTTGTAACTTGTTCTCTACTATTGGCTCAATTGGCATAGTTTGTTGTGTTGCTGTATCCTCAATAATACGTTCAAACATGCTCAATAATGCTATATTCATATATTTGTATTAAAATGAGATTAGCAGGATGTATTAATATGAGAATAGTATAGCCAAGAAAACAAACAGGATAGGCAAACATGACACAAATCCAACACTCACCATTCAATGCTCGTGATTTCTTCAAACGTGATTGTTCATCGGCAGTATTCGATACAGCTGCCTGCATATTCTTTAATGTATCAATAAATTGTTGTACCTCCTGCAAATTGCGAGAAGTAGTAGAACTTATTCGATTACTTTGTAAATTATTCATCATTGGAGTAGTGTACAAATTAGTAGATGATGATATTGGTTGATGTTGTTGCATGGTATGTAATTTAGTTGCTAGAATTGATAGTCGATCTTCTACTGGTGTTGATCTGCCATTATTCATTGGATCAATCTGCTGTTGTGGATATTGATGTGGTGGTGCAGGCCTCGGTCTATGAATTGGTGCAGACATAATATTGCTGTGTATTGTTGTTGTATTTGGTGTTTGATAATTGTTATTATGACCACTACTACTTGCAACTCCTAATCCACCTGTTGTACTAATACTGCAATTTCCACCATCGGATGGCACATTAATTGTAGATGGAGGTGCAGTTCGAGGGGCTGTTGGTATTGCAGATGTATTGTTATCAATGGCAAATCTAACTTTGTCATTGCTAACTATATCGTTATTTCGCACTCCTTGGACACCATTATTACTGGTACTACCAAATCGAGGAGCTAGCTTTGCAAGCTGTGTATATGATAGCTCTGTAGGAGATGGTGGTCTAGGTGGTAGGGACTTCATAATGTTGATAGGAGGTCCACCTAAAAATGTGTGAATAGTGAATATTGTGTTAGTTACTATTGGCTATATTGACGGCTGCGGTCTTCTCCAAAAAGTTTATGTATGCGGCGACAGTACAAGTACACAAACAACCAAATACATCAACACTATGCATACAATTCATTCGGCACTAGAGGTCCGTCAGAGGTATGCCGCCTCATAGAGCGCACCACAACCTCAGATCGCCAATAGCCGTTCTATCGCCATAGTTTCCCCGACCTTCGACTTTATCTGATCCCACTACCTGATACTCCTTTGTCGATGAATATTACTTGTGTTGGGGAAGAGATAATACTAGTGAAATATATATTACTTTAGAGTTTCTCGGCTGCTTGTTCAGTTGGGGTGTTTTGCTATGATATAATCAATAATTCGGTCGATTCATCCTAAAGAATCACGAGATGTGGGCCTTCTTCACAGTAATATGTGTGGTGATAATACCGATATATTCAATGGCGTGGTGTACTGGTACTAGTAGTTATCATACTCGTTGTAATACTATACTCGGTGTGCATGCTAAATCCCAACTTGATACTGCTGAACAATATATACCGATAACAAGCAGTGATAGTATACCAAACAAAAAATCAACAAAGCATACTTTGCATCTCATTTCCTTACCATCAAAGAATGATACATATACATTACCAGGTGAAAAATTAGTGAGAGAATGTTGGAAATGGAAGGATACTGCATTAGGTGATGGTAGAGATTACTTTGTACCACGTCCAAGAGCTTTGAAGGCATTTCAATCTTTGTTTGTTGGTATGGAAATTACAGTCATATGTTCAGATGGAGGGGAAAGTGATGCAAGTATGTTAGAAATAGCATTGCAACTTCCATCTATACAATCTGAAGATAATGTTGAAGTAAGCATACCAATGGATTGTATTGGCTTCAGTAAAGAATTGCAACAATCGACATCATCAAGAGAGAACACATGTTCACAAACATTTGTGATTGATGAATGTGTCACTCTATCAAATTGTGCAAGGCTGGATATATTACTTGTACTCAAAACCTTAAAATGTTGAAACTTAACTATAATCCACCCGTTACTACCCGTAACCAACTAGACTATTATTGCTAATTGTAGACTATAGAAACAATATACATATCTGCTACTGAAATTAATTTAAAGAAGTGATCCCATTCTGTTGATCATCATTTTACCTCTCTTACTTAAATTGGATTCAGTCTTACTAACTCTCAACGGTAACTTCTGTCCACGATCTCCAACACACTCCTGCGCTTTCGGCTTGGTAGTTTTCTTCTCAAGACTAGAAGGCGGTCCATGAATGGATTCGTCAGGCCATTCGAGTGGGCAGTTCATTATCATTGATCTGTCCTTCTTGTAAGGTGTACCGTTTTTCGGTTTGGTATATGTGTCACACCACATGTCGTTCGTGTCTTTCTTTCTGATTTCAATTTCACCTTCATCTACACAATGTTTGATGTAGAAGTACTTTTGTTTGATGTGCTTCGTCCTTTTGCTGCTCGAAGCTCTTCCATTGACTTCCAGCAATATTGCACTATTGTTATCTTGATTAATTCGTGCCTTGAGAGTTCCATATCCTTGTGATTGCATAAAGTAAAGGCTCCATAATACATTTGGTAGGCTGTCATGCAAACCTATAATCTCAGATTGAGTAGAGCTTCTTGATCCCACCTTGTGCTTCCAACTCATGGCCATTACTGCTCCCTTACCGAGTGTCATCCCCGCTCCCGTTTGCCCTTTACAGTCATCATGGACGCCATGGGATGCGTCAATGTCCCATTCTGGGACATCGGTAGAATGTACCTCTAAACGGATGGGCATATGTAATGTGCCTCGTAGGTATTGTAACACACGTCTCACCTTTCCCCAGTCGTCTTCGTCTGGGGATTTTACCCGAGATGTGAGGAAGGGTACAGCTGGACTCAAATCACGTCTTGCTCGGTGGGATAAGAATAATAACTGTGCCACGGTGTGATGAAATGCGCTAGCCATCTTTTCATCTAGTAATTCTCGTTTATCTTCGTCACGAATCTTGAATAAGTTGTCTGAGTGGGGTGAAGGCGACGACTTAGTGATCTCCTCTGGGAAGTCTGCAAATATTTGTTTAATGTACTCAATCATATCACATCTGAAAATCCCTTCTTCTGAATAGTCGAACCTCATACCAAGGAACTTGTGTACCTTGCCACGCGTGATGTTGACTTTATTGTTGTATAGTTTGTTGATGTAACTCCAGAACTTTGTGATTTCAAAACTGTTACGGCATGACATGTGTAAATCGTCCACATGAAATACAATGGTAAACTGTACCATTTCCATCTTCGGTTTGCCGTTCTCATCAAACACAATCCTTCCTTCCTCATCAGTCTCTAAGACGTCCTTCTCAACTCCATTCTCGACTTTGGTCATCTTTACCATCATATTGCATACACATGGGTCATATGGGTTGAACTCAAAACCATATGTTTCTAGCTCTTTCCTCAGCTTACGGTAAAAAAGCAATGCCGACCTGAGTAGCCCATATAATGCTTTTGTTAGTTGTACATATAACAACGGTTTTCCATTCTTTGACGTCGTTACATATTTTCGATATAGTTTAGGGTCAGTTCTGACCATTAATTCACATAATTCTCCCCTCAAAGCCATAATGACCACTTCGTCTTCCAATGGAGTATTGCAGAATGCTCCCGGCAAGTCTAGTGTGGCAAAGTCGCGTCTCTGGTGAGCTCCGACGGAACTTGTGATAAAGATGGAGTCGTTATTGACGGTAGGCGATGAAGCTTCTTCCTTCGGAATATAGGCTCTTTGGGGTGCTCCATTTACACACGCTCTTCCTTTGACACCGTCTTCCCCCTCATGCTTCTCTTTCATGAATATGAGAGACGAGAGAGTCATTACTCTTTCTCTCCTTGTGAGAGTCTTTGGGTCACGTGGGAAGAATACATTTAGATCATGAAGCTGCTTGACCTCCTTGTATGCACCTCTTTTGGTACGTTCTTCTCCGAATAACTCCATTCCTTTCTTGAGGCTAACTTGCATCATTAGCATGCCAAATAAATCCACTTCATCCTCTGCTATCTCGATTGGATCAATCTTGTCTTCTGCCTTGGCTTCTTCCTTAAACTTTTTATAATCTGATTCTCTATAATATAATGACGACATATCCTTCTTCTTAGTATATGGACGTGTGATGGTGCCGGTAACAGTGTCGGGATGGAAGTGTACTCGTCCTTCCTTGGTTAAATGAATCTCGCCGACTTCAATCTCATTAGCTAACCCACCAAATCGGTCATAATTCAGATCAGTAGGCCTACTTGTCGTCCTTGTTGATCTTCTGACATTCACATTTTCATCCATATCTGCTAGTTCATTTTCATCGACGGTTTCTGCTTCCTCTTCTTCTTCATCTCCTTCCTCGTCATCACTATTATCGACGTCTGTATCCATCTCGGAAGGTTCATCTTCTTCTGCGTCCGCCGTGTGGTATGAGCTATCATCATCATCATCATCCTCCTCCACGTATTCTATTACTTCATCTTCTTGAGCTGGGACGTAATTTACGGCCCCTCCCACTCCTGCATTTTGCATACCCACTCCTGGGTTTTCAATAGCTTGCCGAGGCGCTAATCCTGCATTGGCTAGTGCTGCTTCGGCTACGCATTTTTTATCCAGATTTTAGGTAAAATCTGATCAGATTTTAGCCCAACCAGATTTTAGCTATTAGTACTAGGCAAATTTTGGTATCTTTATTTTAAAGCTCATTGGTATGGCTCACATAAC
>Ga0214478_100361_pt1 | contig 26788 bp, 21 predicted proteins | sample M1_20Mar14CPVII9_2_FD_178001 | JGI IMG/M metagenome (GOLD analysis project Ga0214478, IMG submission 178001) | Marine eukaryotic communities from Monterey Bay, California, United States - M1_20Mar14CPVII9sort6BwellD7 | ecosystem: Environmental > Aquatic > Marine > Unclassified | place: USA...
GTGGAACAGACTTACGTGCTGAAATCTTAGACCACTTTGTACCCAAATCATCTACCAATTTAAAAATAATCTCGTCCTCCTCGGCAGTCCAATTTCCCTTCTTTCTGTTGGGGTCAATGTTGTTAACATACCTTTCACGGCACTGTTTAGCAGTCCGAGGTGCTAATCCCTCGCTGCACGCAACCCAAATTTTACCTTTCTTAGTGTCGGTCATATCGTGTTGACTAATTAACTCTAGTAGGCGTTGATCTTCCTGTAAATATTTAATTAAATATAGAATAATTAAAATTGGGTTAATAATCTTTAATAATTGCAATACACCAAACGTGCACACAAGGTACACCTGGTATACCACGATCGAAAATCGAAACTGAACATATCATGTGCACTACACTTACCTCTTTTGTCCATTTGTTGCTAATCTTCCTATTACATCGTGCAGGGTGTGCCGATATAGCATCATCAGAGTAATCCATATTTAATATTGTGGTGGTAATACTTGTTTGATTTTATAATACGTGAAGTAAGCGACTTGATGCACCGTCTGATTTTTATGTCGGTGAGGTGGTTGTTGATATTGTATTGCAATGGGTAAAATGTACTAGTGTGCGGCCAAAGATAATGATAATTATTAGATTAATTTTATAGTAGGAGTTACGGCGGTTATTGGGGTTATTTGCTGTTCTCTTCGATAGTTGAGGTGTTATTTTGTGTAGAGTTACGATTGTTTTTTTGTATGTATTGTACTCGGCAAAAATACAAAGCCAAAATGGCCAAAATACAAAAAATGAAGGATACTTTGTATTTTATAAAGGTATCTTTGGTTATAATAGGCCCCATATGGGTATATAACCAGTATATTTGGGTATTATATTTTGTATTTCTTGCTCTATAGAAGATCGAAATACAAATATGTACTTTTTAGGGTCAGTTTTTTGATTTTCAAGGATACCAGTGAAGTCGTGCTTTCTTGTAGGAGTCTCAGTTTTCTGTGCAACTGTTTGAAGAGCATGCACGGGCCAGCTCATGTGATGCGATGGGAGATGGAGTTTCGGGTATTATATGCAGGCAGCTTTATTGTAGGCCAAGCTAGAATTTGATGACAGTAGAGTGGACTGTGATTTGATAGTGTGGTATCCTCGATTACTCAATCAAGTCCTATTAGCTTTATCTAGAGGTGTACATTTGCAATACAATTAACATAGCTAAACTTTACAACTGCATTTTACGAATTATGTACATATACTCGACTTGGTATAGCTCTCAATGGACGTAACCGTCTAACATTCCAAAATCGAATATTAATCTGTCGGCGTATCTCTCGAATCCCCATCTCAACTAGTGGTATACTAAATCCTAGCCATACAAATGCCCACGCTAATCTTGAAAAGGTCCATTCATATTTAGATGAATTGGACTTTTTCCGTGCCACCGACATCATTGCACGACGTTGGTTACTATTCACTCCATAGGTGGTAAGCTTCCCATCGATTGATCGTGCATATGATAGGTTTGGTCTTCGTACTTTTCCTTTCTCAATATCCATTATTGAAAAGGAGGGAGTACCATCATCATGAGATGAAGAGCCTTCACCGGAAGGAATAACACCATCCCCACTCCCTGACGAAGAAATGTCTAACTTGCCATTGACCAACAATTTCGTAACAATACCACCACCCTCATCATCAGTGCTTACCCTTCCAATCTTCTCGGCACCACTCCAATATTCAGAGAGACCGTAATTAATCTCCATACTCTTTGCTCTATTTATTAATAAATCTGTATTCCATGTATATGCTAATAGCATATATAAAGAAAGAGTCATTAATGCCTTCATGATATGTGGATTAATGCGGAATACGAAATTTTGTGCAGTTGCATGTGCTCTTTGAGTAGCCGTCAGGGGATGGGTGGTGGTATTGGATGCCGTGGATGAGGATGGGGGTGCTCTATTGGATAGTCTATTGATGCTTGCCGGGCTGCTTGGGATGGTTGTTATTGATGCCGACCTCTCCCGATGCGTGGGTGTTGGTGCAGAGGATGGCCGCCGCGATGAGGATCTTGGTGAAAGGAGAGATGCGGGCATTCGTAAATTGGGAACTGTCGGGGCTACGGGTGGTATAGACGATGTAGAATGACTACGTCTTTCCGGAGAACTTGAATAACTATCATTCAGGGATATTATATCTCCTCTTCTTCGTTCGGGTGTGAAGGCTCTTGATAGAAACCCATTATTATTTGGTGCTCTCTGCTCTGAGGATGGCCTCTCCTCTAAGTCCGCGTTGATATGATGACCAGACTCCTCATCGCCCTCCATCCCATCATAATCAAATTGAAACATGGAATGTTGCTGTGGTCTATGTGGGCATGTATTTGCTCTATCTCTAGATGGACTGTTCACATTATTACTGCTTGTCCTTTCAGGAGTTGCAAATAATTCCTCTTGCTCATCATAAATGTCCCCATCTGATATACTATCAATACACGATGCCAACTCATCATCATACCGTGGTAAATTATCACTACTACTTATATTTAATACAATATCAGATGATGATGCTGCTCTCGTGCGGCGGTTATGATGACTTCTATTATTTTGTGTTTTTCTAGTTGGTGTTGAGTATAAACTTTGTCTACCTTCTGAGGTATAATTTTCATTATCATCGTCCATTTCACACCGTGAATGTATAGTTGGTAAACAGTTTGGCTGAGATGAATCGCCCTGCCGTTGATGATTCTGATGAGCAGCCTCACCATCAGTACATGAAAGGGCTCTTCTTCTTATCAATAAAGGTGAAGTATCATTATTATTAGTACGGCCCCGGCCTACAGATGATATTGAACGTCTATGTAATGGCGATGGTTGTGGTAATGGATATGATTGTGGAGAATATAAAAAAGAGGAGGGCTTAACAACTTCTTGCTGTTGTTGGTGTTGTTGGTGTGGAAATTTAGTGTCAGTTGAACTGCCTTCTATATCGGTTGGGGTTTGTTGCTGTTTGCTATTCATTGCAATAATTTATATATTAACTACTACTGTATACATACATTTATTATATTGCTATAGCTTATTCAATGGTATATGGTAACGTAGAGTAATTGAATAGGTACTAACTACTAAGTATACTACTGCCCAGAATTAATATGCTTAATTTAAGTTTAGCTATAATTTCTTTGAAACTAAATTTTCTGAAAACTATTGATGGTATCCTTCAATATATTATCATAATATTGACCAGTTCATTTCAAACTAATGACGCGACAGCCGAGTGACAAAAGATATATGCTCTAATAGTAGTACCATAGCCGCCCCCTACTCCCCTAACCCCAACACTGTAGAAGAATCACGGCACTATCATGACATATACGATATTTATACTAGCGGTACTATCGGCAGTTATAATCAGTTGTTCTGCCTTTCAACAAATCCCTTCCAATGCCAATGCTGTAAAAAGATCTTCCTCTTCCTCTTTGGGAATGGCTCCAAGGTTTGATAAGACTACCGAGAAGTGGTTCCCTTCTAATCCAGAGGTATGTACTTAATGCATTGCATTATTTCGGTTTACTTATATTGCAATAGATGCACTCACAATTATATTTCATATGCACATTATTGGCATTGGTATCTTTGAAATAAAATAACAGACCGAAGGCCCGGAAGCTGGATATAATCTTGTCGGTAGTCTATATCGTGCAGGTCCAATGCCAGTTATTACAAGAATTACAAACCCAGATAATTATGAACAGGCTGTATTAAAGTATATGGCACAAACAAACTGTGACCGTGTTGAGGCTCAAGGGAACATGGTGAGTTATGGGGATGTTATACTTGAACTTGAAGATATTAATTGGATTGCTCACATCAATTTGCAAACAATATGAACCATTGAATAATATGATCCAATATAAATGATATCAACAACAAAACAATATATTCATATAAAAACTTATACCAAAACTTTAAACAATTCATCGACATGCAACAACCACACAAAAACAAACATTTCAATGATATATTTGCAACATTCACACAAACATTACAATGATATTCTCCAATTATGTGTAAATAGGATGCATACTTTGAAAATCCTCAGGATTGGGCTTATCAAAAGATGCAGGAGAAGAATGGAGGACCTGTACGGAATTATGCCAATGCTAACATGGACCCCAAACAAATCATTCTATCTACAATTTGGGCAGGCGTTGTGTTTTGGTTTGCGTATGATGTTATAACTGGTATTGCTGATGGGAGATATCATGGAGCAGAAGGAACAACTTTATGGAATGGAAATCTGTTCAGTGTTGGAGAGTAAGCCTGTTCAATGTGTTGGAGAGTAATGCAATTAACACACTTTCATCCTAGTAGTTATATCCTAAAAGTTATGCTCTTGAACTCTATCTATTCACAAGCTAAGGCATGTTACTTACCAAAGCCATCCTACAAAATTTGTCTATGATGATGTCTGCAATCAATTGATACTTCTTTTACGCTGCCTGCTATGAGGAGACGTGGCACTAAGTGCACTTGTATCGTTTTGGAAGACAGTATCAGGGATAGTCCTTCTTGGTGATCGTTGTGACCCCCCTAGATCAGCCATTAGATTCCTCATACTATCAAATGATCTTCTCCTGTTAAGGTAAGAGTTTGATAACATATCTGAGTTGCGACGGTTAGTTTTCAATACATCCTTGATACATTCTAGCACTGAAATCATTTCTGGACGCTTAGTTATACATCCATCAAAACTAGAAACGAGCACACTCTTGATACTATCGGGGAAGCTATCTTGTATGTCAGGACGACCATTCTCATTAACAACAAAGTTTACAAGATGACGCCTCTCCCTTATAAAGCCAAACGGAGTTTGGCCAGATAATATCTCCCACAAGACAATTGCAAAACTATATACATCAGCTTTAATATTATATGGTCGGCCACTCAAAATCTCGGGCGCCATGTATCGAGGAGAGCCTGCACCTGACATGCTGAAAGTATCATTATTTTGACATCCACCTTCCGGTAGGAAACGAGCAAGTCCAAAATCAAACAGCTAAAGTCAGGGAGGAGGAATTGATATAAGTGAGGAACGAATGACATACAACCATACCATCTCCTCACCACACAGTATACTTCTAAACTACTTACCTTGACGTCGCCACGCACATCAAAGCCAATGTTCGTCGGCTTGAGATCGCGAAACATTATACAATGAGTATGGAGATGAACCATAGCTGCTGATATCTGGAGAGCAACACTCAATTTCTCATCCAACATCTGATCCTGTTTGCTTGACGGATCCACTAACTTCTGCTTTGAACCTCCACTTCCAGCAGAAGAAATTAGACTGCTAAAAGACATTCCTTTTCGAATGCTTTTTCTAGGGTTTCTCCAGCGTCTTATTCGCTGATCAAGTGTCTCGAACAACTATAAGGTGTATCGAGTTGAGATAGACAGAGAGGGGGTTAGAGAGAGTACTGGTAAAAGGTATGCATATCATATGCACCTAATCTCAACTAAACTCACCCTGTCGATGATGAGAAAGAACCCTGAGTGACCATTTAAGAATCCATTGGGACCAGAAGATGTAATGCCACGAAGCTTGATCACATGTGGATGATTTAAGACAGACAGTATCTCCGCCTCAAGAGCTAAATCTCTAAAAGACAGGCGGTAGGGGGGGAAATGAAAGCAAAAAGTGTTGGTATGGTATCAGTTATATCAAATAAAGTATAGTTCATATGAATCATGTGAAACTTACCCTGCTGCTTGTGCATATGCCTCGTTTCCGTGATCTTTAATATAGTTTTGTTTTAAATGCTTAACTGCATAACGACTTCGAGATGTATTATGATACTTCTTACTCTTCTTCATATATTCTCTACTTTCTACCTGCTCTATACTCATATCTTGTGTATCAGTTTGCAAACGAAATGACTTTATCTCGTATACATTTGAGAATTCTCCCGTCCCTAACCCCAACCCTAATATAACCTCTTCACCCTTGAATGGTGCAATAGCGATACGATTGCAACTACTTTCTTGAACATTAGTGAGAGACGGAGGCACAGATAAGATAAACTCGTCTTTCTTATCAGTAGCGGCCTGTGCAGCTAGAACATGAGGAGAGTTGCCGTCGAGAATAGATGGTAGGTTATTGCTGGTATTGCTGTCATCGTGATCGAAAAAAGTGCTCGTGCTTGCATTCGAAGTTATCGATAGGCTACGGGAAAAGCTAAGCCGTTTTGATATTGATCGTCGTATACTATTCTTCTTTCTCATTTGAATTGCTTGTATATTGATATGCATTGTGTTAGATTATTATTGACTTCTTTTGTATGTTCCTCGTGATTGTAGTATGATTGCAAGTGATTGCATTTGCAATAGGTATGCATAAGATATGCTCAATTTTTGCATATCTCTCGGAGTGTGTTTTATGGAGCAGGTATTAGTATTATGAGAACCAGAGGATCTTGATCAATCGAGCTTTGCAATACACAAGCAAGATGAGTCAAGATAGTTTCTCATTTCATCATCATTCAGCCACATCGCCGGAGATATGAGTTGGTAAGTATGATAAAAAGACTGTAACATGTTTTTTTGAATGTCTTCGCATTATTTCTTCACAATAAAATAAATATGAGCTCAAAGGGACAAAGGCCGGTAACTCGCTAAATCGAATAAATTATTCTTGACCGTTTATCGCTATTTTTTATGATTCAAGGGTAATAAAAAGTGATTCTTTTTTTGTGTCTAACACTGTACTTATTATCGACCACTGTTAGAATTAAGATGCGTCTCGTATTGTTCCTCCTACCTTTATCTACTTCAGCGTTTTCTCCTACCCGTCTATCAATTATCTACCGTTCCTTTGGGGCGATATCATCATCCATATTTTGGAAGGATACCAATATAATATCTTTGCAACAGAGTAGATACTTCAAGCCATCACTAACATCACATCAGTGTCGACGACAACGACAAATAACCACTATACATGCTAGTTCTGAAAACAGTGGAGGTGATACTAACAAAATGAAAATACTGGGGGTATGTGGAGGTATAGGATCAGGGAAGAGTACCGCTTGTCAGTTGATGGTAGATTCTCTCGGTTGTGTTGCTCTTATCGGTGAGTATACCTTTTTGTATAAAGTTTTTGTGTACTGTTTATAAGCATTGTCATAAACGAATTCTAAACTCATACATATTATATTATGCCCATCTAGATGCTGACAAATTAGCACATGTAGTGTATGAACCGGGTAGTAAGGCATTGGAAGAGATAAGTAAAGAGTTTGGAAAAGATATTCTTGATGATTTAGACAATACACAGATTGATAGAAAGAAATTGGGTGCCATTGTATTTAGTGATGCTGCATCAATGTCGGTAAGATTCTTTTTCATATATGTTCATTGGCTTCAAATGGTTTATGTTTATGTATCTTTCTCATGATGTATGTACTTAAATCCAAATACCATGATCAAATCATATCAAATATCAATCATTCGTATTAGAAACTTGAAAAGATAGTATGGCCACATGTTAGAGATAAAATTGAAGAACGTATAGAAGAAATCAAAAACAAACATGAACAGCAATCTACTACCAACAGCTCAGTAACATCAACAAAACATGATATAATAATAGTAGAAGCTGCACTGCTCCTTGAAACTGATTGGCATGATCTTCTCGATGGATTATGGGTTATACAAGCTTCTGAATCTGTAGCAGTACAAAGATTGAAAGATAATCGTGGTCTGACAGAGGAAGAAGCTCTTGTTAGGATTTATGCACAGGCTAAGCGTAAAGGCATTGGTAGTGCTACTAGTGATAATGGGGGAATGAGTTCAGAACTACAAAAAGAGATGAAAGATAGTAGAGTGACAGCAGTTATAACAAATGATGGGTCATTAGAAGATCTGCAGAAGACACTACAAAAGACGTTATATGATGCATCATCGTTCTCGAAATGAGAGAGATTACAACATATGTCTACGGGTATTCCTGTTGTGGTATCTAGGAGTATGCATATGTCTTGGGTATCCTGAGTTCTTGATGATTGTATAACTTAAGACTATACAATTCTAACTTTACATTACTTGATTGCTATGCTAGTCATGTCTACCCGACTTCATACTGATTGGCGGCGTTTATAACTTCCTAATTTTCTAATGATAGACGATGTGCCTTCGACAGTTGCACGTCGTCGTTTGGGGATCTTCGTACCTTTTGTTTGTGAAGAAATCCATTGTTTGTATAGAATATCACTACTCTCTCGCACGCCCAAAAATCTTGCTAATCTTCTTCGGATATTCTCACTAACTTCGACCATATCAACTTTCCTTCGATCCTGTTGATAGTACGAGTATCTTCTCGATTTCTGCTCCGCCCACTCCCCACCCATCCTTTGTATGTACTTGTGTTAACAACTTTGTTGCAAGAAGAATGATACATGCAGAAGCAGATCAATAAGTAGTAGTAGTGTGAACTTCGGGAATCTATTCCAGTTAGTAGAGTCTTTAGTTTAAGACTGGATTTGTCATCATGATTTAAGCAAGTTTCATAGTCATAGTCTTCGGTGCAACAAGAGGATGAATAGCTTGGATGACGAGTCATTGTCTGTTTGGTATCATCTCTCAAGAGTATTTCAGGTTGACAGATTGCATAATATTGCATTCTCCATTCGACACTTCTCTGGCTCTTTCCCTTCTCGGCACTATCAAAGTCTCCACGATTTGCTCTTCAAAACCTAGCCTGGGATTATATCATGTCCATAGTATAATACACTATATCACATTATCAATTCGGCTGACGAATCTTTACAACATAGTTGGTACGATTGGGATCGTCTATTCTTGAGTCAATATTATATAAGTAAATCACAAAATCTAATCCTTCTTCAAAGGATGAAAACAAAGGTTGAACCAATTCCCCATCGTTTACTGTTTGCAATAGAGATAATCTCCTCCTCTCCATTACATTGCCAAAATTTGACCATTTACCAGACCCTCCATCCTTTTTTACACGCTGTTCTGTGTTTCTCTCTATTATGTTGTATCTTGGTATAACATAAATGTAAATGATATCCTCGTACATCATCCCTTTTTGAGATCTCAAACTGTCTCCCAATAATATGGTATTGTTTACTGTAGTGTTTTGCATTAGATATGAACTATCTCGAATAGATGGATTAAGCCAATCTAAGTCTACTAATTTGATACCCTTATAGGAGCGACTTCCAGGAACACCATCTCCATTCCAAATGAAATGACTTTTACCTGAACAAGGATGTGAGTTTACCATAATCTTCAGGGGTTTTCCTTCATGTTTTAATCTTCTAATACGATTGGTTAAATTTACATACACCTCTGGCACCATATCTATTTTTGTATCATTATTACCCAGGCTTCTCAACATATCTTTGTTTGTACTGTGTAGTTCCTTTGTGTAGATGAAGGGTGGTGGTATAACTTCACCTAATGGGGCAGAGAAGGTTAATCTACGCGGAACAGCTAACTCTTTGTTATTTTTGTAATTGTCGAGTAATAGGGACGATGTTTTTACATGAGATATTATCAATATCGAAATAGCAAGTGCCACTCTTCTTGCACAACTCATTCTTCTCTCCGTCATCGTCGTGACGCCATCGGCTGCATCATCTTTGTCCAATACATATTTGATACTACTTGTAATTATTGTTTGCTCCTCCGTCATAACCAAGTCTCCTATTCCTTACTTTATGTACAACCTTTTATTACTATTCTTCAATCGATTGTAGTCCATGTGGTGGCACAATTTCTAAGCATGAATGTTTATAGGGATCTTGGTATCACGGAGACGGATAGAATAGGAGCGAAAGGTAAGAGCCTCGTTCAATACAACTTGATGTTTCGTGAGACTTTCATGAGCACAAGATTCATTTGATCTTCTCGCTCGGCACGTTTGTCACCGGAACAAGAGCATTGATATCTGTGACAACAATCTTGTCCGACAAGGAGGAGTGGAGTTGTTGTGGCTTTTAATCTTGTCATTTAGCTTGACTAGTTTCTTTTTGGTTGTTTCAATCTGCCTTGCAACTCTTCATTATCCTCGCTGTAAGTGTTTTATTGTTTGTGTTTGTATTGTCATTGGTATTCATATTTACGGATCTGCTTGCTTTATCCAAAGAACTTGACAGATTACAAATGCTTCAATTGTGATTCACTAAGATCAATTAGAAATAGAACAAAGTACCGAGGCCATATATCATTGGAGGAGATGGAAGCTGCTACATGAGTGACCTACTGCGATGTCTTCTTTAGGTCTCCAAACAAGTCATGGACATTTTGGCAACACGCCTCCACAACTTGTTCAACTTCTACATCTTTGATACCAGCAATAATCTCTGCAATCTGGGCAACGTGACATGGCTCTGTACGATTCTTGACACAAAACTCTCTTCCCAATTCTCTTGTATACTGTTTATCCTTCTTTGTTGGGAATGTAGTTTTCAAATACTTCATGGAAGCGTGGGTTTGTCGCACGTCACACCACGGACTAGAATAGAGAACCACAGAAGTGAGATAAAGACATGTAAAAGACACAAATATATGACACATGTATAAAAACCACTTACCAATCAGTCTCCAAAATCAATCGATCTAATGGTATCTGTTTCGCCACATTTATATTCTCTTCTGTCTTTAAACTACAGCCATTGATACCAATATACAATCCCAAAGACATGAACTGCTTGGCAATATCAATAGACTCATCAAAACTGTGCACTATCCCTTTAATATTGGTTCCGTCATTACTCAACTTGTCTTTATACTCTGATAATATCTCATATAAGTCATCTCCCGACTCTCTGTTGTGAAGATAGAGTGGCAGGTTTGTTTTAGATGCCACTTCCAATTGAGCACGCAGACCAAGTTGTTGTATTTCCTTTGGACAGAATTGCAACCTTGCATAATCAAGACCACACTCTCCAATTGCAACAACATTACCTAACTCTTTGCCTTTAGTTGCTAGTTTGATTAATTGTTGTTTAATTTCATTTTGTTGTGATTCTGTTTTGGGTATCCAAGTACTTGTATCATCATTATCAGTAGATGAGTCTATCTTATCGGCAAACACCTCTCCGCATCTTGTAGGATGTACTCCCACTGTTCCAAATACTTGTACTTTGTCACTGCCATCATCATTACTACTATCCAAACTACCTATCAATTCCATCAACTCCTCACTCTCTTTTATAGTTCCGGCTAAACTAACAATCTTAGTAACGCCCTTATCATATGCACGTTGCAAGACTATGTCTAGATCAGGCTCATGACGTTCTTTTGAATGATATGTACCTTGATACATTGAATCTAGTAAGTTTGCACCAGCATCAATGTAAGATAAAGTTGTTGACGATGACATTGCAAGTGATGTATGTTGTCTTATTGTTGTTGTGAAACGGTGAAGCATAAATGAATGAACAGACAAGATTTGTATGGTAACGATGATAATACTTAATTGCAGCATATGCATGGATGGATCCGACGATATGATATCGTATCAAGGTCGATTGCGTAATAATATTATGTCATCAAATTAGAATTTTATGAGAGTATGTCGTCTGATCGAGGTCAAGTAATGCCATGGCTAATAGTGTAGTGTACACATATTGGTGTGATATATTCTTCTTCCGTAATTCATTCCAATAAGTGAGTCACTGCGTATATCACGAGCTTTATTATTCAATTCAATTGGTGGTGTATAATGACAGCAGCTATGGATTGTTTGTCTGCATGAAACGTAGTACTATTCTCTATCTCATGCATTGATCTCTTGTATTCGCAATGGACTTCCTTCAGCTCTTATTAGTATGCCTCTTGCTAATGATTCATCAGGGATATGGATTTACCATCCCTTCATCATCATTGACGTCGGCATGTAATAATAATTTCCGTCAATCAAAATCAATTTTAAAAGCAACAACAACTGCAAATGAGGGCTCAATTGAAGTACCAAGATCTGACGGATCGATACATAAACTTGCCTATCGTATAGTACGACCAATGAATCTATCATCAATGCAAGCTGCACCAATTGTAGCACTGCACGGCGGACCATCAGTACCATCGAATTATCTCTATCCATTAGCCGACATAGTACCATATAGATCAATTGTATACTATGATCAATTGGGATGTGGTGCATCAGATCAACCGACGGATATTACACAATATTCAACAAATTATTCAGTTAATGATTTAAAGATATTATTAAAGAAGTTGGGTGTGCGTCGGTTTCATTTGTATGGACAAAGTTATGGTGGTATATTAGCATACGAGTATATGAAGAGTATTGCAACTTCTAAAGAAGAGAATAATGATGATGTGAAATGCCTGTCTGCAATATTATCTGGGGCTCCTTCAAACGTTCCACAGATTGAAAAAGACTTTGTTAAACTGGTAGAAGATTTGACTCATGGTAATGATGATATATCAGAAGAGGAAGTTAATGAATTGTTCAGAGTGACACATCAATGTCGATTAGAAGAGATGCCAAAGATATTAGCAGAGGCATATGAAAATGCCGGTACAGTTTGGAGAGGCACTGAAGCGATAGCAGACTATATAGCCAAACCTCCACCGGAAGATGCTTCGAGAATGCCATCAACTTTAGTCATGAGAGGCGAAAATGATTTTGTAAGCGATGAACAGATATTAGCTTGGAAAGATAATTTTAATACACCTTTTGTGAGATATAAGACTTTAGAAGGCTGTTCTCATCATGCAATGCTTGAGAAAGGAGAGATGTATGGAGAGATTGTTGACTCTTATTTTGGAGAGTATGATTAGATTTTAGAAGGCTAGTTTGGAGTCTGAGAGTTGATATAACAACTAAAATATATATACACCATATGTACAAGTCTTTATTTTATAGCAAGTAGTAGTTAGTTCATATAGACAAACATCCAGTCTAGTTGAGAACTGTAGCGTACATAATCATCAGTATGAAGTATCCTTGAGGATACCATTTTTATGAGAGTGTAAAGATTGAGATTTATTTTATTGTTGCATCTGCCTTTTGGTACATGCTAATGAGGTATTGCAATCTATATTCAATTATTAGCTGCTATTAAAGGTATATAATCATGCGATCTGCAGTGTTCATATCAAGTGTGCTGATAGCGGCTAGCGGTATCAATGAAGTAGAAAGTAACTTACAACAATCTCAAAATGTCTTTGGTTGGCAACAAAAGCAAAAGACAGTTCATACTAATACTGCAATAAGACGAAGGAAGAATCGGCATGATATATCTACTTCATCTGCAGTATCATCATCGCCATTGAGACGGAGTGAGAATGTATTCGGTTGGCAACGAAAGCCGTCGACATCCATGAAACAGCTGCTCAATAATAGAAGAGCTAATCAGCAACAGCAAGATGTCAATATCAACACAATACAACAAACAACAAGCACAAGTACTGTACAACAAGATGAAGTAGAGCATCAACATACCGACAATAATGACAATATAAACAGCAATAACAATAGTTTATCACCGCCAAACATAAAGTTAATGACACCACGGAAAAAAGAATTATGGCTACCATGGCCATTGGGCGCGATGCGTACTGATTTTTATAAATTTGCTGAAGAGATTGGTAGTGGTATTAATGAAAAGAGGAGGAATAGTTATTATATCAATGGTGCTAGTAGACAAGAATGGTATCCTAGAGGTACTAGTAGTAATAATGGAAGAGAGGGAAATGTATTGCAACAGGGTAGAGAGTTTGGTATGAGAATGTTAAAGAAGGGTGAGGAGATGTTACCCTTTGATACAAACATATTCAACAACCAACAACAATCAGATAATAATAATATAGATTCAGACTCGTCAAACAAGTCTGGATATTGGATTAAAGAAACAACAACACCAATGGCAACAGCCACTAAACAAAAATGGAACAATAAGAAACAACACAATAAAAAGAAGACAAAACACAATGGTGCAGTACTACGAGGTGGTGAAAGTAGTAAAGATACAACAACTAATGATGAGAATAATAAACATTTTGATAAAGATGTATTATGTCAATATTTAAAATTACAAGCATCAGTACGATTACGACAATTAGGCTATGTCGGATCGGACTTTTCAGTACATTTACCACCCGCGGCGCCAATATTGCTCTTCTACTATATTTTACCATCAAGACAGGATCCGATACGTCGATTAGTAAAGTATACGGTATGTGGTGCGGGAATAAGTTGGATACATAGTGAGGTTACTAAATATCGACGATTTGCACCATTGCCTGGTATGAGAGGTGTTAATGTTCGTATGCCTAATTTACCGCCTTATTTGCCTCCGTTGATGGATAGGGAATGGAGTGGTGATGAGAATAGTATATTGAGTAGTAATGACAAGGGTAAAGCAACAACATCTAGCAAGGCGAATAAAAAGAAGGAAGTAAAGAAGATACCAAAGAAGGAGGAAGAAGAAGATGCATCATCATCAGATCATCATCATCACTTATGGGATCCATTCCAATCATTTGGTACAATATCATCTGCATATCGACAATGGCTCGAGGGATATAATCTACGGAACAAACGAGCATATCAACAACGGAGGGTGCAAGCGGAGGAAGAGCTATTAGAATTGCAAAAGATACCTTCCAACTCTACTTCAAGTAATGGTGATATGGGTTATGCATTGGTCACAGGAGCATCAAGTGGGATTGGTCGTGCGCTTGCTGTTGAATTAGCTAGGTATCATATACCACTAATCCTTGTGGCAAGAGATTTGGACAAGTTAAGTTCGGTTGCCAAAGATATTGAAACATACTATGACGTACCTTGTCGTATCCTACAGGCTGATTTGAATGCAGTAGATTGTGGCAAGAGGATACATGCAGCTACCAAAAAGGCTGGATTGAATGTTGATATTCTGGTTAACAACGCCGGGGTCTGTGCACATGGAGACTTTTTAGAGGGTGATATTGAGGACGTGACACGCATGGTTCAAGTGAATATCGGAGCAGTGACACAACTTAGTCAATTGTATGGAAAGGATATGAAAGAACGTCGTAGAGGAAGGATTTTAATCACGTCATCCATGGCGGGGGTACTTCCTGGCAATCCTAGTGTTGCTATTTATTCGGCCACAAAGGCATTTGGTAAAAGCTTCAGCCAATCGTTGGGACGAGAAATGGAAAAGTATGGTGTCGGCGTTACATGTTTACTACCAGGAGCTGTGAAGGATACATCCTTTGCCTCTAGGAGTAACGTAGAAGAGGCAGCATGCTTTCATTTCCCAGGTTATGCCATTGAACCAGAACTTGTCGCTGCTGAGGGTATCAAGAGTTTAATGTTGGGATATCCCGAATCATATGCTGGATGGCAGAACAGAGCATTTGTCAAGACTATGCTGCCCATGCTACCACCAAGAATATCAACAATGGTCGGAGAATGGGCTTGGAGTCCGTGGCATTGGGGAGATATAATTCCAAATAGGGATAATCGACAACGATTTAAAGACAGTTTGGTGGCAGAGCAAGATATTTCACCACCGACTTCATCCAGTCATCATACTTGGAAGTTCCCTAGACTGCCAACCTCATCGAACGAACTACATCTTCCTCAAGAACAACACAACAATGATGTACTCGAAGAGTTCGATAAGCTGTCGACGGTGTTTGTTTCGCCTCTTGAAGATGCTACAATACTCGCAGAGGAGAAGAAATCAGAACTGTCCAATACAGAAGATGATAAGAGTGCAGAGAGTGACACAAAAGAGAAGAAAGCCACACCTCCAGTAGCAGATGAGGAGAGTATCAAACAGACACCTCAGAAGGCTGAGAATACAATAATGGCACCAGTCGCTGTTGAAATACCCAACTCTAATTCATTAATGCTGCCACCTCCGTCGTCATCTGCAGAGCCAAAGCCAACGTCACCGTTGTTTGGATTCTTTGAAAAAGATAAATCCGTCTCTGGCGGTGAGAATGAAGATAATTCACTTGATGACGAAAAAGAACAATCAATAATACCTCCTCCGAGTATGATGGATAAGAAGGAATATGATTTCAGAGATAGACGTTTAGACTATTAATTGAAAGATCCTAACAATAGCTATTTAGTTTATCTGAACTAATAGCAAAATAACAACCCATTAAGTAACATAGTTGTTACTTTACACCACAGCCATCACCTCTCTTCCTCACATAAATCACACTTATTGACTCGTTATTAACTCTTCTCTTCTTTTGGTGGACTAAGATCGGGAGTCCCTGTTTGTGTTTGTAACAGGAAAGGACGAAAAGACATGTGGGTTAGAGTACAGATGAGATAGGAAGAAAAAGATACTACCAACATATTTAATTGGTAAGACATGTACTTACATTTGCAATCCTTGGCATCTGATTTACCATCATCTTTATATCCAATGTTGTCAAAGCCATTCTTGGGAAGACGAGGTGTATAAGGAGGGGGGATTCTCTTATTCAACAAACCCTTCCAATCAAATCCATTGTAGAAACGATGCTGGATAACGCCCATGGTTGCTTCACTCATACAACCAAGACGTCTGGTGGGATCCTTGGTGAGCAGTTCCTTAATGATTGATTGAATCTGAGGACTGAAGCTAGATGGAAAGGACGGACGTCCTTTCAGAATCTTCTTTGCAGTGCCTGTCGGGTCATACGATTCAAACGGTGCCTTCCCGGAGTGGAGCTCGTACTGTTAAGATAAAAAGATACACATGGTAGGTGTGTGATTACAAAAGCAAGTCAGGAAGAATAGGGAGATACCACACATCTCAACATATGCACTTACCAACAAAACGCCAAGTGACCAGTAATCGACTGCCCAATTATATCCAGTACCTCTGATCAGTTCCGGAGCAATGTAATCAGGGGTACCACAGAATGTGTAGGTTGGACCATCATCTAATTGCTTGGCTAAGCCCAAATCAACAATCACGCAGTATCCTTTAGCATCTAAGACCATATTCTCCGGCTTTAGATCTCTATACGCTACACGATTCCTATGGAATTCAGTGAATGCCAAGACGACGGAGGCGGAGTAGAATCTTACCCAATCCTCAGGGAGCTGTCCTTTATGCTCTAATATAGTCATCACCTCACCTCCAGGCAACAGATCGAGAAGAAAGTAAATGTATTTCTTATCCTGCATGGCACAATGAAGCATCAATAAATTGGGATGCTTTAACTTGTACATGAGTTTCAGTTCAGAAATAATGTATTTCTTCTGACCATTGTCAACAATGAATTGTTTGTTCTGTGCCTTTAGGGCATAAAATTCTCCACTTTCCTTTGCTTTTGCAAGGTTAACTTTGCCGAATCCTCCTTCCCCGAGGACATTCTTAACTTCTAAGTCCTCTAGTTTCAAAGTCACCCTACTCTTCTTTACGTTGGTACTGTATCGAGCAGCCTTCTTGGGACCCTTGCCATCTAATATTTCCTGAAGAGAACCAAGTACTCGGGTAAAGTCTGACCGTGTCATGACATAACATACAACCTTTTCAGTAGATGCCACCACGGTAGCCTGTCGTACATCATCCGACAATAATGCCTTCTCTCCAAAGAACTTTTCCTTACCAATGGTACCAATAGGTGCTCCATTCTCACCCAAGCCCTTCTTATAAATATCCACTTCACCACTCTGGATGATATAAAACGTATTACCTGCTTCTCCCTCACGAACGATCGTCTCTCCTTTATGAAAGTATTCCTGTTTCAATAGCTGTGCCATTGTATCTAGCTGATCCTTGGCAAATACTTCACCAAATGTCTTCTTACCAACCTTGACATTGGGTAAGAATTGTACCTTTTCCGTGTGTAGACGTTTACGATGTTGACCAATCACACCACGGTACCAACTCCTCTTGATGCGCCACAGCTTAGATTCCTCAGATGTAACTGCAATAGTAGCAGCACGAGGACTACCATAGATAAGTGCCAACTCTCCAAATGCACTCCCTTCCTGATAATTACCAACCTTAACTTCATTAACACTCTTATCAGTTAATGTTTCATCTTCTTCATCATCTGTTGCCATACGTACTGTAATACTTAATTCACCACTTTGTACTACATAAAAATCACCACCTTTCTCACCCTGCTGGATGACCATCTCGCCAGCCTTGAAGGAACATGGTTCAAAGACGTCAATAATTTAAGAAGAAGATGCATCATCATCAGATCATCATCATCACTTATGGGATCCATTCCAATCATTTGGTACAATATCATCTGCATATCGACAATGGCTCGAGGGATATAATCTACGGAACAAACGAGCATATCAACAACGGAGGGTGCAAGCGGAGGAAGAGCTATTAGAATTGCAAAAGATACCTTCCAACTCTACTTCAAGTAATGGTGATATGGGTTATGCATTGGTCACAGGAGCATCAAGTGGGATTGGTCGTGCGCTTGCTGTTGAATTAGCTAGGTATCATATACCACTAATCCTTGTGGCAAGAGATTTGGACAAGTTAAGTTCGGTTGCCAAAGATATTGAAACATACTATGACGTACCTTGTCGTATCCTACAGGCTGATTTGAATGCAGTAGATTGTGGCAAGAGGATACATGCAGCTACCAAAAAGGCTGGATTGAATGTTGATATTCTGGTTAACAACGCCGGGGTCTGTGCACATGGAGACTTTTTAGAGGGTGATATTGAGGACGTGACACGCATGGTTCAAGTGAATATCGGAGCAGTGACACAACTTAGTCAATTGTATGGAAAGGATATGAAAGAACGTCGTAGAGGAAGGATTTTAATCACGTCATCCATGGCGGGGGTACTTCCTGGCAATCCTAGTGTTGCTATTTATTCGGCCACAAAGGCATTTGGTAAAAGCTTCAGCCAATCGTTGGGACGAGAAATGGAAAAGTATGGTGTCGGCGTTACATGTTTACTACCAGGAGCTGTGAAGGATACATCCTTTGCCTCTAGGAGTAACGTAGAAGAGGCAGCATGCTTTCATTTCCCAGGTTATGCCATTGAACCAGAACTTGTCGCTGCTGAGGGTATCAAGAGTTTAATGTTGGGATATCCCGAATCATATGCTGGATGGCAGAACAGAGCATTTGTCAAGACTATGCTGCCCATGCTACCACCAAGAATATCAACAATGGTCGGAGAATGGGCTTGGAGTCCGTGGCATTGGGGAGATATAATTCCAAATAGGGATAATCGACAACGATTTAAAGACAGTTTGGTGGCAGAGCAAGATATTTCACCACCGACTTCATCCAGTCATCATACTTGGAAGTTCCCTAGACTGCCAACCTCATCGAACGAACTACATCTTCCTCAAGAACAACACAACAATGATGTACTCGAAGAGTTCGATAAGCTGTCGACGGTGTTTGTTTCGCCTCTTGAAGATGCTACAATACTCGCAGAGGAGAAGAAATCAGAACTGTCCAATACAGAAGATGATAAGAGTGCAGAGAGTGACACAAAAGAGAAGAAAGCCACACCTCCAGTAGCAGATGAGGAGAGTATCAAACAGACACCTCAGAAGGCTGAGAATACAATAATGGCACCAGTCGCTGTTGAAATACCCAACTCTAATTCATTAATGCTGCCACCTCCGTCGTCATCTGCAGAGCCAAAGCCAACGTCACCGTTGTTTGGATTCTTTGAAAAAGATAAATCCGTCTCTGGCGGTGAGAATGAAGATAATTCACTTGATGACGAAAAAGAACAATCAATAATACCTCCTCCGAGTATGATGGATAAGAAGGAATATGATTTCAGAGATAGACGTTTAGACTATTAATTGAAAGATCCTAACAATAGCTATTTAGTTTATCTGAACTAATAGCAAAATAACAACCCATTAAGTAACATAGTTGTTACTTTACACCACAGCCATCACCTCTCTTCCTCACATAAATCACACTTATTGACTCGTTATTAACTCTTCTCTTCTTTTGGTGGACTAAGATCGGGAGTCCCTGTTTGTGTTTGTAACAGGAAAGGACGAAAAGACATGTGGGTTAGAGTACAGATGAGATAGGAAGAAAAAGATACTACCAACATATTTAATTGGTAAGACATGTACTTACATTTGCAATCCTTGGCATCTGATTTACCATCATCTTTATATCCAATGTTGTCAAAGCCATTCTTGGGAAGACGAGGTGTATAAGGAGGGGGGATTCTCTTATTCAACAAACCCTTCCAATCAAATCCATTGTAGAAACGATGCTGGATAACGCCCATGGTTGCTTCACTCATACAACCAAGACGTCTGGTGGGATCCTTGGTGAGCAGTTCCTTAATGATTGATTGAATCTGAGGACTGAAGCTAGATGGAAAGGACGGACGTCCTTTCAGAATCTTCTTTGCAGTGCCTGTCGGGTCATACGATTCAAACGGTGCCTTCCCGGAGTGGAGCTCGTACTGTTAAGATAAAAAGATACACATGGTAGGTGTGTGATTACAAAAGCAAGTCAGGAAGAATAGGGAGATACCACACATCTCAACATATGCACTTACCAACAAAACGCCAAGTGACCAGTAATCGACTGCCCAATTATATCCAGTACCTCTGATCAGTTCCGGAGCAATGTAATCAGGGGTACCACAGAATGTGTAGGTTGGACCATCATCTAATTGCTTGGCTAAGCCCAAATCAACAATCACGCAGTATCCTTTAGCATCTAAGACCATATTCTCCGGCTTTAGATCTCTATACGCTACACGATTCCTATGGAATTCAGTGAATGCCAAGACGACGGAGGCGGAGTAGAATCTTACCCAATCCTCAGGGAGCTGTCCTTTATGCTCTAATATAGTCATCACCTCACCTCCAGGCAACAGATCGAGAAGAAAGTAAATGTATTTCTTATCCTGCATGGCACAATGAAGCATCAATAAATTGGGATGCTTTAACTTGTACATGAGTTTCAGTTCAGAAATAATGTATTTCTTCTGACCATTGTCAACAATGAATTGTTTGTTCTGTGCCTTTAGGGCATAAAATTCTCCACTTTCCTTTGCTTTTGCAAGGTTAACTTTGCCGAATCCTCCTTCCCCGAGGACATTCTTAACTTCTAAGTCCTCTAGTTTCAAAGTCACCCTACTCTTCTTTACGTTGGTACTGTATCGAGCAGCCTTCTTGGGACCCTTGCCATCTAATATTTCCTGAAGAGAACCAAGTACTCGGGTAAAGTCTGACCGTGTCATGACATAACATACAACCTTTTCAGTAGATGCCACCACGGTAGCCTGTCGTACATCATCCGACAATAATGCCTTCTCTCCAAAGAACTTTTCCTTACCAATGGTACCAATAGGTGCTCCATTCTCACCCAAGCCCTTCTTATAAATATCCACTTCACCACTCTGGATGATATAAAACGTATTACCTGCTTCTCCCTCACGAACGATCGTCTCTCCTTTATGAAAGTATTCCTGTTTCAATAGCTGTGCCATTGTATCTAGCTGATCCTTGGCAAATACTTCACCAAATGTCTTCTTACCAACCTTGACATTGGGTAAGAATTGTACCTTTTCCGTGTGTAGACGTTTACGATGTTGACCAATCACACCACGGTACCAACTCCTCTTGATGCGCCACAGCTTAGATTCCTCAGATGTAACTGCAATAGTAGCAGCACGAGGACTACCATAGATAAGTGCCAACTCTCCAAATGCACTCCCTTCCTGATAATTACCAACCTTAACTTCATTAACACTCTTATCAGTTAATGTTTCATCTTCTTCATCATCTGTTGCCATACGTACTGTAATACTTAATTCACCACTTTGTACTACATAAAAATCACCACCTTTCTCACCCTGCTGGATGACCATCTCGCCAGCCTTGAAGGAACATGGTTCAAAGACGTCAATAATTTCCATTAATTCATCTTCGGTATTACTTTCAAATAAAACATTTGTTTTAATAGCATCGTAGATTAACAATCGTACATGTTTATCTTTGTTAATATCTTTTTTCACATAGTCGTTAATATTCTCTTCCTCATGAATAGCCTGTCGACCGTGTTTCTTTTTATCTAATCCTAATTCACGTAATTCTTTCAATGCTTCATTACTTGTTGCCGAGGCATTAATTGCTCCTGATTTTTTATATGTATCCATTAATTTACGGATACGTTTGAGTTCCTTTTGTGCATCGGATAATGATTGTATATCATCTCCTGATAGGGGTTTATTCTTTAAGATTGATTGCACTGAATGATATATTATGTTAGTATGATTTACACAGGCAATATTGTGGTATAGGCATATGTTGAGTGTTATGTATATGGTGAGTGTAATGTTATGGTGAGTGTATGTTATGTATTTTGCGCAAAACATACACAAGATACACTTAGTATCTTCTACTTACTAAGTTTAATCATCTCTTTATCAGGACCCTTCCCGTCAGGGACATAATGTTTTGTCGTTGATGAAAGATTATCAGCCTGTGGATATATTATTATACCGCGGAGGGTAGATGATTAGTATTAGCAAAATCGACAAGCCCCTCCAATATGAAAGTCTATTGCAATTGCAGAATAACTTACCATTTTTATAGAATCCTAAACCTAACCTCAAAGACCCTTTTTTATCACTGTTGTTATGTTCCTCCGCCGATATATGTAAGATAATATATCGATTAATAAGTAGATATATTATATGTTCAACACTAAAAAAAGTAACTCATTCTCCACTAAAACTATGGATATCGATATCGTAATGTGACATCGGTCAGTTGATAAGTCATACATGTCCCTTCGTAGAGTACGAAGGAGTATCCTATTAGTCAAAGAAGTATTCAGCATGAAAACTATCTCTAGCCGTGGAAACTTGCTGCAGGCAGCCTGCAGACTGCAGATAGACTGCAAAGAGAAAGGACAGTAAGCTGTTGTAAGAGGTCAAGGGAAAACTGAATTTCCTGCTCCATATATTGCAACTTAAAGTTATAATATGGGAAACTCTCATGGCAAGCCGAGAAACAGAACAGGTAAACAAGTTGTTGCTCTGAAACTCCAAACAGCCACTAAAACAAATATATTGTCTCTAACCGAACATGGATTGGAGGAAATTCCTACGCAGGTTTATCAGTAAGTAAATAGTTTGTATTCATATGTATGAGTATATTATATTGATTACGCACAAGCTAATGAATCTTTATCATCTGCTGTCTAACTCCACTTCATATATATATATATATAAATAGAATAACATCACTTCGGACATTAGATATATCAAAGAATAAGATACAATCTCTTACTGGACTACAGCAATTGAAAGATCTCAAATCACTCAATTGTGAAAGTAATCTCCTAGTACTAAACAACAATACATTGGCACCTATTTCCAAACTGACAAAACTTCAAACATTATCATTGGGTAAAAACAAGTTGGACAATTCTAATAGTAACACATCAATCTTCCCATCACTACCTCCGAAAATAAAACAGTTAAAAGTCAATAACAATTCACTTATCACAATACCCAAACAAATATGTATAACAACATCTATTGAGAAGTTGGATCTTTCGTATAATAATATTGCAGCGTTGCCATCGGAAATAGGTAACTTGGTTTCATTAACGGAATTGGTGTTGGATAACAATATGATAACATCACTTCCAATAGAGATTGGCAAGCTATCAAAATTAAAAGTGTTATCACTCAGGAATAACTACATTCAAGTGAAGAGTACCAACTTTACCGAATCAAATCCACAGCCAATCCCTGAATGCCTATTTACAAACACTTCAATTATAGATTTGGACCTCAGCGGTAATCCATTATCGAATACTCAACTAAACGAATTCGAAGGGTTTAGTGTCTTTCTTGAGAGGAGAAAGAAAGTAAAGGATAGAGCAATACATGGAGGTGCAATGTTGAGCACTTCCGTTTGTGGGTTAAAGTAGAGAAGAAAAGTATACAGATGCATTTCTCATATATAGTCTGTAATGACGTATCTTTAGGTGTGCATTAAGTATCATCTATTGATTAGTGATATAGCGCATCATATATTATCCTACTAATTATTTACTAATACAAGAGAACATCATCACTACAGCTTCTACCATCTTCTAAAGTATGAGCAAAAGAGACACAAGACTCCGAGGATGTGAGATGTCCTAGCTCCCGTCATATCACCTCTACTAGTAGCTACCTTTTGTTGGGGAATAGTAGTAATGGGCTTCATCAACCCTACTCTGAATCCAAAGTTGTTGGACATACCCCTTTGTACTTCTTGAGGAGGTTCGTCTTCTTCTTCTTCTTCTACCATGAATCCTTGAGGAGGTTCCCCAGAAGGATGCCTAATTGCATCTTCTGCTCGGTCGAGAAGACTGTATTCCTCTCTTTCTTGTACAGTAGTTCGAGTAGTAGTATTGTCAGGGAGTATTGTATGTAGTATACCATATAAAGTATCAGCAGAACTTGTGACTGGACTCTTTGTAGAATCGTATCCAGAAAATGGAACAAATAGTTGTCTTCTAGTACCTGACATAAACTGAACCTGAACAACTCCCGAAACTGAAATGCTATCTGCGCTCTTAAAGAACCTAGCAGGAACCACAGTGTTGATAAAGTAGACATCACCTGCATCAATCATCTCTGATAGATCCGAATTGACAGGTTGATGATCTTGGATAATTTGTAGAGATTCATTGCTAATAGCTTGGTCAATCGACAAATTGGTTATGCCATGCAGTTCAATATCTGTTGAAAAGCTTGGCATTTGTTTGATGCATATACCCAAGGTATCATCGGGACCAAGTGCATTAGTATTACACTCGAATGTATCGGGGTAGCACTTACAAGCAGATATGGATGTATCAACATAAGCAGTAGTTAATATTGAAGAAATCTGTATAAAATAGTGGTATTGGAAGAAGAAAGAGAAGATAGAGTTGGTGAGAGAACATATCACATATATACAACACTTCAAGAAAAGTATACTAATTTCACTAACCGTAGATGCAAAAACAAACGCCTGAGTCTCCACTGTAGGTGTCCCAAAATCAGTAATGTTAGTAATGCTTTCAATATCCTCATTGAGTTCCTCACAATCAACGGAACACTAGCCGCAATCTCAACCGCATTATCTTGTAATGATTCAACAAATGTACCATCATCAACACTAGATTCTAATGAAGTTTCAACCTCAGTTACTAATGCTTGAGCTAATGTGGCAGCGTCCGATTCAGAAATGCAAACCTTCTCCAAGATAATGACAAAAGATATTGTACTTTCAGTGATACATGTTATAGTTACCGATATCAATTGAGTAGTGGATGGGTCTATATCTGCTATTAAAAGTTCTGTTATCGTTTCTTCCCATATTTGAATTTCAGCATTAGATAATGTTTGACAACTTTGTGCTTGCAATTTGTTAAGGAGGTTGAGTAGGTGTCTCCGTGTTGATCCGAAGAAAGGTATGCTAAACCCGATTGAAACTTGGATGTGTGGATCAGGAGGAGCAAGGCCGTCTACAGTGACTTCTTCAATATCTAAATTAAAATCAACTGCAAAGTTGAATAGTAACTCGATGCCTTGCTTACTAGAGGTGTGAATGATTGAAAGATTATAAGAAGGAGATGATTAGGGATATATCATCACCGAAACATGGAAGCATACTCAACTTACTCTTCCTTGATGACTTCTACCCCCGATAGTAGATGCACAACCGAACAAAACTTTAGAGTATCATTACTTTCATCCCATATATTACTAGATGTAATCTCAGTAAAGTCGATATCAATTACTACATCGAGTTGATCATGAAGAGGATGTAACTCATAATCTTGTGATATCTTTGGAACCATACTTAGAATAGGCATTCCTGTAATAGAAGTCTCGCAATCACTAGCGTATAGTTCAATGCTATATTCACGCTGTGCTCCAATCATATATGTTAGTGTAATATCATCTGTGGCGGCACCTTCAAAGTGGGAATCTACTGATTGATAGATGAGATCCCAATTAACAATACTGGCCGTGGTTTGCAAGGTGATGAGGAGTGTTATCACAGCGGTAATACACGATGATGAATGCAGCATGATTTGCAATTGTATGATAGTTGCATAACTAATATGCTAGAGAGGCGAGCCAGTTGAATCAACACTATTAAGTCCTCTTCCCCTTTTAAATGTGTTTGAGGTGTTTTGATTTTATTTTTCCTACAGATATGATATTTTGGATGAGGCTGTACGATACGCATTACGTGTACTCACTATGACTCTATCTATATGGATATTGTCCCTGACCCTAATCAAATGATAGATCTTGAGATAGAAAGTGGGTGCTGCTAGTCGGCCTTTGACTTGGATTGCATTGGCCCCGTGACTATTGTACAAACAAAAACATCAGGCATGCTAGGGCAGGTGCAGTTTACCCGATGTTCAGAAGAGTTCAGTAACACAATATTGTATTGGTGGTCGTATATATGAATCAATTAGGTTCATGTTCAATAGGAAGTTGATGATGTTTGCAATACAAGTATCGAGCACTGCATATCATATATGACTTTTTATACCAATCATATTTGATTCAACAAACAATCTGTTTAACGCTCTTTGAAAAACAGTAGTGACATAGTAAGATATCAAAGCTAGTATCAAGTATAGAATATAATTATTAGAGTTAGTGGCGCGGCAGAGTACGATAGTGAAATCTTTTAGATATCGAGATTGCTCCAATATTAGCTCAAATATTGATGTAGTATGATTATATTCAAATTTAACCGCTCATTTGAATAGTGGTGTGATGGTATGATATCATTATTAGTACCG